>ERZ827037.2535-NODE-2535-length-15011-cov-4.630583_pt1 | contig 15011 bp, 13 predicted proteins | sample MGYA00519924_ERZ827037 | MGnify/ENA primary metagenome ERZ827037 (study PRJEB31778, sample SAMEA3449250) | human gut metagenome | biome: human gut; feature: human-associated habitat; material: faeces | place: United Kingdom | collected 2010/2012 ...
CAAGGCATACGCAAGGACCGGGAATCCAACCCAAATTAATGTATTAAACAGCAATAGCACTCTCTACTGTAAAGGAAAATGCAACATGTGTCTTGTCACATGTAAATAACAGTGGTATAATGTGGAAAGTTTGAACAGTCAGTATCACTGGCTGTGGACGGAAAAAACGCAGTATATGAAAAGAGGATGTTATTATGAAAATGAATGCGGATACAGTAATTGTAGGAAGTGGGGTTGCAGGACTTTTTAGTGCCTTGAATTTACCAGAAGAACAGGATATTATATTAATTACCAAGTCTGATCTGGAAAGCAGCGATTCTTTCCTTGCACAGGGGGGAATCTGTGTATTAAGAGACGAAGGTGACTATGACAGCTACTTTGAAGATACCATGAAAGCAGGTCATTATGAGAACCGCAAAGAATCCGTAGATATTATGATCCGTAATTCCAGAGATATCATCAATGATCTGGTAAAATACGGAGTGGAATTTGAAAAGAAGGATGGAGAATTTGCCTATACAAGAGAAGGTGCACATTCAAAACCAAGAATTTTGTTCCATGAAGATGTTACAGGAAAAGAAATCACCAGCAAATTACTTGCGCAAGTGAAAAAAATGAAAAATGTGAAAATGTATGAATATACAGAGATGACAGATGTGATCATCGAAGACGGAAAATGCGTGGGAATCAAAGCAAAGAATGAAAAAGGAACTTATGAAATCTATGCAGAGAATACGATTCTTGCAAGTGGTGGTATCGGAGGTACTTACCAGCATTCTACAAATTTCCCACATCTGACAGGTGATGCGATCGAGATTGCTAAAAAGCATGGAATCCGTCTGGAGCATCTGGACTATGTACAGATCCATCCGACAACATTGTATTCCAAGAAACCGGGAAGACGCTTCCTGATATCAGAGTCCGTACGAGGCGAGGGGGCTGTCCTTTATAATAAGAACAAAGAACGTTTTGTAGATGAGCTTCTTCCAAGAGATGTGGTGACGAAGGCAATCAGAAAAGAGATGGAAAAAGACGGAACAGACCATGTATGGCTTTCTATGGAACATATTCCAAAAGAGACCATTTTAAAACATTTCCCAAACATCTACGAGCATTGCCTGGAAGAAGGCTATGATGTAACAAAAGAATGTATCCCGGTTGTACCGGCACAGCACTATTTTATGGGGGGAATCTGGGTGGATTCAGATAGCAGGACATCTATGGAACATCTGTATGCGGTTGGTGAGACAAGCTGCAACGGAGTTCACGGAGCGAACCGTCTGGCAAGTAATTCGCTTCTGGAAAGTCTGGTATTTGCAAAACGGGCAGCGAAAAAGATTACAGCAGAAGAAATACAGGAAAAAGCATCCGAGAAAAAAGCTGTGTAACTGTCAGATACTGTCTGTAGAATGTATAAGCAGCAATAGAAAACAAAAAGAATTAAAAAATACACTCTGATGTAAGACAAATTAGATAAGGAAAAAAGGAGACAGGCTATGAATAATATAACAATGACATTACAGGTGGATCACCTGATCCTGGAGGCATTAAAAGAAGACATTTCAAGTGAAGATGTAACAACGAATGCGGTTATGCATGAAGCGGTAAAGGGAGAAGTAGACTTAATCTGCAAGCAGGACGGAGTAATCGCAGGACTTCAGATCTTCCAGAGAGTATTCGAACTTCTGGATAAAGATACAAAGGTAGAATTCTTCTGCAAAGATGGAGAGGAAGTAAAGAACGGACAGCTGATGGGAAAAGTAACGGGAGATATCCGTGTGCTTCTTTCCGGTGAGCGTGTTGCACTGAACTATCTGCAGAGAATGAGCGGAATTGCAACTTATACACATTCGGTAGCTTCTCTTCTGGAAGGAAGTAAAACAAAGCTTCTGGATACCAGAAAGACAACTCCGAATATGAGAATATTTGAAAAATATGCAGTCAGAGTCGGCGGCGGATACAATCACCGCTATAATCTTTCTGACGGGGTACTGTTAAAAGATAACCACATTGGTGCAGCCGGAAGTGTAACAAAAGCCGTACAGATGGCAAAAGACTATGCACCATTCGTAAGAAAAATCGAGGTAGAAGTAGAGAATCTTGACATGGTAAAAGAAGCTGTAGAAGCAGGTGCAGACATCATTATGCTGGATAATATGTCTACGGAAGAGATGCAGGAGGCAATCCGTATCATTGATGGACGGGCAGAGACAGAGTGTTCCGGAAATATAACAAAAGAAAATATCGGACGACTGACCTCGCTTGGTGTTGATTACATTTCCAGTGGGGCACTGACACATTCGGCTCCGATTCTGGATATTTCTTTAAAACACCTCCATGCGATTTAATCTGTTCGAAGATTGCGGAAATGCATAGAAATGGATCAATCCGGATAGATCAGCCAGTGGTAGAATCTGTAGATGAAATAGCAGAAAATAAAGAATTGGGAGGTGGCAGAAAAATGCACGGATCTGAAAGAAGAGAACAGATAATCAGACAGATTCAGGAAAGTAAAGCTCCGGTATCAGGGACAAAGCTTGCTTCTCTTTATAATGTCAGCCGTCAGGTGATCGTGCAGGATATTGCATTGATCAGGGCGGCAGGATATGAGATCATATCAACAAACCGTGGATATATATTGAACCAGCCAAAAACGGTGAGCAGAATCTTCAAAGTACAGCATACAGATGAACAGCTGGAAGAGGAACTGAATGCCATCGTAGACCTTGGAGGATGTGTAGATAATGTAATGATCCATCATAGAGTCTATGGCAAGATGGAGGCGGATCTGGCACTTAGTTCCAGAAGAAAAGTCGGTGCATTTATGGAAGATATCAGAAGTGGAAAATCAAGTCCGCTTAAGAATATCACATCCAATTATCATTATCATAAGGTCAGCGCAGACAGTGAAGAAACACTGGATCTGATTGAAGAAGAGTTACGTAAAAAGGGCTTTCTGGTTGAAGAAAAACGTCAGGTGAGTTAAAGCAATAACAGGCATACTTTTGAAAAAATAAACTGCGGTAATTAACAGAATAATCAGGGAAAATATATGGTATTTTCTGATGAAAAAAGGTATAATAAAGGCAAATTATTGCGTTACTTTTTATCTGAAGGAGGGATACCTATGACAGAACATAAGATTATTACAATAGGCAGACAATTTGGAAGCGGCGGTCATGAGATTGGGAATCTGCTTGCAACAAGACTGGATATTCCGTTATATGATAACAATCTGGTCAGAATGGCAGCAGAGAAGATGGATATCAGGGAAGAGACGGCAAAAGCGATTGACGAGACATCGCTTAATAGCTTTGTATCCAGTTATGTGATCTCACCGATGGGATATTCTTCCTATATTAATTCAGAAGAATATGTACAGCCGCTCACAGAGCAGATGTTCGAACTTCAGTCGGAAATTATCCGAAAGTTAGCGGCAAAAGGTTCATGTGTAATCGTTGGACGTTGTGCGGATTATATATTAAAAGACAATCCGAACTGTATAAACGTATTTATCTGTGCTGACAGGGCAGACCGTGTAAAACGCATTGCCGAACGGTATGATGTGTCAGAAAAGAAGGCGCTTGACCGGATCAAACGTATAGACCGGGAACGCAAATATTATTATGAATCCCATACGGGACTGGAATGGGGAAGCATCAGTTCCCACCAGATACTTTTAAATGCAAGCCTTCTTGGAATAGAAGGAACGGTCGATGTGTTAGAGGGAATTTATAAAAAGTAGGATAAAATCAGTTTGAACGTTATGAGCTGACAGAGTTATATAAAATAGGAATGAGCAGTGTATATACAGACGAAGTGGGAATGGATCGTTATGTATACACTGCTCATTTTGATACCTAAGTATGGAAGAGAAGCTGCCAGTGGCGGGTCCTCTGTATATACCGGATATTACTCGAATCCAAGTATGGTTTTCTCATTCTGGATATCTGAGTATAATTTCAAATGCATATCCCCGGTATGATAAACCTTTACAATATCTTCATAGTCTTTGCAATCAGGCAGTATCTCTGTAAGAATGTTAGACATATCATGAAAAATATCCTTATGGAACAGCCGTGTTTTCTGATTATCGAATAACGCAGTATAAAAAATCTCCGCTTCAACAAGATCCTGGAACATGTGACTGCCATAGGAGAGCTCAGGCATATATCCGGCTTCGCTATCGGACATTTCGCAGATCGCACAGAAATGATTGATTTGAGCGAAGCTTACCGGAACGCCAAGTTCCGGAGAAGAAGTTCCGATACGGCCGGGAGCAAATAAAAGCAGGTTCTTTTTTGATTTACGAAAATGGTGGTTGATATCGCCGATAATATGTGCAATGTCTGGTTTGCGCTTATATGGAAATTCATAATAAGCTTTCGCATCGATCAGGATCACATAGTCAATATCTTCTGCCCGCGAGCCGCCCATGGAAGCGTCTGTAACGGAAAAAACTGTCTTTTCATCCGGAAGAGAAGGAACAACTACAGCATCGCGCCTTGTGCCTACCTGAAGAGGCCGGCACTGTAATAAGTTAAAGACAAATTCACCGTCATCATTTCCATTGATGGTAAATTCAATGTCGACAGGATATTGATAAGCATTTTGCAAGGTATGTAAAAGAGATTTCATGCAGTCGGTAAATTCTTTGTTCCGTACAAGTCCCTCACAGCTTGCAAAGAGAATTTCACGCTGCTGTCCACGTTCGCGAAATGTCCGCTCTGCATCATAATCATGTTCTAACACCAGCTTTTTATACCAGATGTCCATATGGGGAGTTACAGCCATCAAAGGTCTGGAAGAAAGAGATTTTGTAGTATAATCCATAAGGTCAACATAACGCTGTGAATATTGGTGCTTTGCCCAGCTTGCGGTCAGGGTAGAGCGGTCCGGGGCAGAGAGATTCACAATCCGCGGGTAATCGCCCTCGGTACGGTCAACGGCCCGGGTGCCAAGTCCCATTACAAGACGAAGCATACCATCGGATGCGTTGATGGAATTGTCCCATTTATAGGCACTGTAGGAATATCCGACACCGGCGGCATTTGGCATGAGAAAGTCTTCGTACATAGATCCGGATATACGCTGGATAAGAAGCGCCATTTGTTCGTCTTTGAAACCAAGACCACGTTGTCTTCGATATTCCAGGGCAGATGGATTCATGGTACTTGCATATACCGTGCGGACGGCATTTTCAAGCTCATTTAGTCGTTCGTCCATGGTTCCGGTATTGATACAAAAGACGGATTCGTATTTTCCGGCAAATGCATTACCAAAAGCATCTTCCTGAAGACTGCTGGAGCGGACAATAATCGGACGCTGACCAAAATATTCCAGCATGCGGATAAACTGAAGCCGGATCGCTTCAGGGAAAGAACCTTGCAGAAATGCTCTTTCAAGTTCCGGAGCGAGCTTAAAATATCCCTGCTTTGTTTTCTGGTGAATGTGAAGACGCCAGAACTTATTATGGACGATATAGGTATAAAATACATCGGAGCCCAGATAATAGGAATCGTGAGGTTCCATGCGGGCAAATGCTCCGGGATTATCTGTTTGAATGATTTTTCTTGCCAGGAGCATGCCACAGGCTTTCCCTCCGATACATCCGGTTCCGATCATACGTTTATAAACAAGAAAATAATCATCCGGTTCAAAATAGGTTCTCAATAAGGAAAGGATTTTGTCGTCATTAGACATCATCGTGTGAGAGATGATATCTTCAACAGCGGGAGTAAAAATCCCTTCTTTACGGTAGGTACGTCTTGTATCTGTGATAAAACGTTCCCAGCTATCCAGATTTTGATTTTCAGCGGTGGTTGTCAATGAATCTACCAGCGAATAAAAACGACTGATTTCGTAGCCACCTTTTAATGGAAGAAAGGAACCGTTTTCTTCTATATATTTATGAGGAAGAAACATATTTGGCGAATAACGGTTCCAGACTTTGAGCGGATTAATATAGAGATTTTCATTATCTGAGTATACGTCCAGAAGCAATTGGGTGGTTTCCTGAATACGTGCAACCGCATCAAAAGAATGCTGTCCACGCAGAAGAGGAAAATATGCAACCGTGTTTAACTCAAACAGATACGGACAGGTAACTTTAAAAAAGTTGCCCATCATAAGGTCGGTAGCCCAGGCAGCCTGCAGATCGGAAAGGCAGTCAAATACATAGAATGCATCACGGCCTTCGGCTTTGATCCTGCGTCTGACGTTCATGGTAAAAGCTTCGAATCCGTCGGAAGGATCAAATTCATAGATCCGGATACCGGGACTTTTTTGAAGCAGAGGCGTATGACCGGCAAAATGCATATACAGAAGTTCTTTTCCTTCTTTTTGCAGCTGGTTATAAAGCGGAGTTACAAATTGCATATAATCATCCATGCTGGATACCTGCCAGACAACATTATCACCCATCCGAATGGAATCGAGCATGGAGTCAAGTCCCGGAAGGCCGGACTGGATTCGTTCAAATGTACTCATAGATTCACGTCCCTTCTGTAAAATACTATATATATTGTATTATACAGAATAAAAACTGAAAATCACAGAATAATTGAGAAAAATAATATAAAGTCTGGGCAGAATTTTGCTTGAAAAATGTGACTCCAGCATCTAGAATAAGAATGTTATCAAAAAAATGAATAAAGGAGAGACAATAGTAATGGAAATGCTTGTTGACGTATTATTAGATGCAGCGATTGATTGTGTAAAGATGCTTCCGTTTTTGTTTGTTGCCTTTCTGCTGATAGAGGCGTTGGAACATTATTCCAGTGATTTTACAAAAAAACTCATGATAAAAGTAGATAAGGCAGGTCCTGTTGTTGGTGCGATTGTAGGATGCATCCCACAGTGTGGATTTTCGGTAATGGCGGCAAATCTGTATTCAGGAGGAATCGTTACGATAGGAACACTGATTGCAGTATTTCTTGCAACTTCTGATGAAGCGGTACTGATTATTATGGGCAACCCGGAATATGCAGGAAAGATTGGTGTATTACTTCTGATGAAGGTGATTATTGCAATCGCTGCAGGATATCTTGTGGATATATTCTTTAAGAAAAAAATTGCAGTTCCAAAGCATGAAGGAGAGCTCTGTGATGACTGTGGATGTCATGAACATTCAGCGGGGATTGTAAAACCGGCACTTCGTCATACTGGGAAGATATTTTTATATCTGTTTGTATTTACTGCAATTTTGAATCTTTGTATCGAGGTACTTGGAATAGATAAAATCTCGGCAATGATGCTTGGAGATACGGTGCTTCAGCCGTTCATTGCAGCATTGATCGGTCTGATCCCGAATTGTGCGGCATCGGTAATTTTAACCCAGCTTTATCTAAGTGGTGCGATTTCTTTCGCATCTGTAATTGCAGGATTATGTACCGGAGCGGGAATCGGACTTGTAGTACTGTTTAAGGTGAATCCGGATAAAAAAGAGAACTTAAAGATCATTGCAGTATTATATGGAATTGCAGTCATAGCAGGACTGCTTCTGGAGATTTTTGGTGTATAAATATAGAGGATTTTGGTTGGAATTGCATTTTTAAAATAATGTGTTATAATATTGACAACTAGGTAATAAGGCTTAGGAAGATTTAGGAGGAAATAAAATGGCTACAAAAAAAGAAACAACAGCAACTATAAAGGATGTAACTGCTAAGGTATCGGCAAATACAGTAACAGTAAAAGAAGAACCAGCTAAGAAAGAAGCAGCAGTAAAGGCAGTGGCATCAGCAGAGCCAAAGAAGATAGAAAAAGAGCCAGTAAAACCGACAGCAAAAGAAGAGACAGCTAAGCCAGTAGAGAAAAAGGTTGAAAAAGCAGCAGAAGTAAAGACAGAAGAAAAAGTGGAGACAAAGAAAACACCGGAAACTGCTGTTGAAAAAGAAACTACAAAGACAGCAGCTACAAAGACAGAGACAGCAAAAGAAGAACCAGCTAAGAAGACAAGAACAAGAAAAACAACTACAAAAAAAGAGACAGCAGCAAAGAAAACAACTGCTAAGAAGACAGCGACAAAGAAAACAGCAGCAAAAGAGACAGCAAAGAAAGAACCAGCTAAGAAAACTACAACAAGAAAGACAACCGCAAAAAAAGAAGTTAAGGTCAATGCATATGTTGAATATTTTGGAAAGCAGGTTGAAGAAAAAGAAATCATTGCCAGAGTGAAAAAGGCATGGACTTCATCTGGACATAAAGTTGGAGATATTAAGACAATGGATCTCTACATAAAACCAGAAGAGGCTGCGGTATATTACGTAATCAACGAGACAGAGACCGGAGCAGTAGCTTTCTAAGAAAACTGAAATATACAGAGAGATGTGGCAGTAACATTTTCTCATGCATACTTTGGAATGAACGGGGCTGTGGATCTTTGGATGCACAGCCTTTTCAACGCAAAAGGAGAGTAGAATATGAATATGGAAAGTGTAACAAGTATTTTGAATTCGGCAGACGGGCCTACCAGTATTTTTGTTGCAGCCAAGTCGCCGGTAATAACAGGGGTTATGATTGCATGTGTAGTTGTGGGCGTGATCATGGCATTATTTGGACTTAAATTAGTAAGAGTGATATCTGCAATCGTAGGTCTGATTGTTGGTGCAGGAGCCGGAGTGGCAATTGCGATCGCAGCAGGGCTGAATACAACATTATCAATTGCAGTCATAGCGGTTTGTGGAATTGTATTGTGCGTATTATGTGCGGCGTTACGTAAGTTTGGAATATTCGTTATGACATTCTGCTGTTCATTTGCTACATTTGTTATGTTGATCGAATCAGAAATTCAGGTAGTATTGATCATCTGTGCAGTAGTATCACTGATACTGGCAATCCTTACAGTGGTATTTGCAGAGTTCCTTGTAATCTTTGTGACAGGTATTGTTGGCGGCGTAGAGGCAGGAATGATTCTTCCATTTTTACTTGGTATGACGAAAGTAACATGGATCGGATATGTTCTGAGCCTTGCGATTGCAGTGATCGGTATTGTGATCCAGACTATGATGCAGTCAAGAAAGATCGGAAGAAAAGAAAAGATCTTTTCGAAAAAGATCAAAGAAGAAGTATCCATGGAATCCGAAGTGGAAAAGGCAAGAATGTGGCTGGAAGAAGATGAATCGGAAGAAGAGGAAATGGAAACAACAGAGAATGAAGATGATGTAGCAAGTGGAACCACTGTTACAGAAATTTTCGATATCGATGATCTGGATGCAAAGAAGAAAGATAATCTGGACAGTGATGAGATTGAACGTATCGAGATTCCGGAACCGGAAGAAGGATATCTGGACGATGATGACGATATTGAAATCTTTGAAACTGGAGAATCCGGAATTACAAAGTTAGATGATATAGATTAAAGTATAACACCTCAATTCCGCTCATTTTTCTACGAAAAAATGGCTGCTTTTCGGTGTTTTGCGGGTCAATAAGTCATGCTTTCGCATGACCTTTTGACCCTTGTATCATATTATAAAATGAATAGAAAATGGAAATACTCGTTACTAAAATAAAAGGTAATGGGTATTTTTTTATACCAAAGTATGTAAGAGAAGCTGACAGTGGTAAGTTCTCTGTATCGCCATGTGTCCGGAAGAAACTGCAGGTGGTGGTCTCTATAAAGTGCCACAGGCTGCAAGAAGGAAAATATAACAAATTAAGAAAGATATAAGAAAGCAGAACCGGCACATTTATTGTATTTTATAAGGGATGTGCTATAATGTTGTTAAGAATAAAGTTAAGGAGGCTTACTTATGAAGATAGACATGCATTGTCACGTCCGGGAAGGATCGGTTGACAGCCGGGTAAGCTTGGATGAATACATCACAACCTTAAAAGAAAAAGGATTCGATGGGATGTTGATCACAGATCATGATACGTATCATGGTTACCGTCACTGGAAATATCAGATGAAAGGAAAGGTGCATCAGGACTTTGTAGTACTGAAAGGAATCGAGTATGATACATTGGACGCCGGGCACATCATCTGTATTATGCCGGAAGGTGTGAAGATGCGCCTCCTGGAAGTGAAAGGACTGCCATTGTCTGTGCTGATCGACTTTGTGCACAGACACGGAGGAATTCTGGGACCGGCTCATCCTTGTGGAGAAAAATATCTGAGCTTTACGAACACGAGCAGATTTTACAAATCACCGGAACTGATCAAAAGATTTGATTTTATTGAGGCATTTAATGCCTGCGAGTCAGCAGAATCAAACGAAGGAGCAAGAAAGCTTGCGGAAAAGTATAAAAAGCCGGGAATCGGAGGAAGTGATGCGCACAGACCGGACTGTATCGGGACGGGGTATACGATACTGCCGGAGAGAGTAACCTGTGAGACGGAGCTGATCGCACTGATACGAAATAAGGCGGCGATCGAAGCAGGTGGTGTGCTGTATGGTAAGACGGCAAAAGACAAGATGGGACCGGCGCACAAGATTCTGACCTATTCTTTCTGGTTTTATAATAAAGGCGGAGCGCTTTTAAAGAAGCATAAAAGAACCATGAAAGGGCAGATTGAGAATCCGGCAACGCCGATTGACCCGATTGAGATACCATATCTGCATAACATAAAGAAAATAAAATAATAAGAGATGTCTGGCAGTATGGACAAGCTGCATAAAAATGAGCAATATATAATTCACTTTCCGGTTATTAAAAAGAATTATGTATTGCTCATTCTGCTTAAAAAACACAGAAAATATTGGATTGTATTAAGAAAAAATATGCACGAAAATGTATAATTTATTGCACGAGATATTTTAGTGTGCTAAAATACACCGTAAGACTATCAGAAATCAAGGAGGTACAGGTGCGTTATGGGAATGACGATGACACAGAAGATACTGGCAGCTCACGCAGGTCTTGAAAGCGTAACAGCAGGTCAGTTAATAGAAGCAAAATTAGATGTAGTCATGGCGAATGATATTACAGGACCGATGGCCCTGCCGATATTCAGACAGATGGCAGACAAGGTATTTGATAAAGATAAAGTGGTACTGGTTCCAGATCATTTTACACCAAATAAAGACATCAAATCAGCAGAGAACTCAAAGGCAATCCGTGAGTTTGCAAAAGATCAGGGACTCAGCTGGTATTTTGAACAGGGAAAATCAGGAGTAGAACATGCAATTCTTCCGGAAGCAGGTGTAGTTGCAGCCGGTGAATGTATTATCGGTGCAGATTCGCACACATGTACATACGGAGCTCTTGGGGCATTCTCTACAGGAGTTGGTACAACAGATATCGCAACAGGTATGGCAATGGGAGAACTGTGGTTCAAAGTTCCAAGCGCGATCAAATTCGTACTGACAGGAAAGCCGGGCAAATATGTAAGCGGTAAAGATATCATCATCCACATCATCGGAAAGATTGGTGTAGACGGTGCACTTTACAAATCTATGGAATTTACCGGAGACGGAATCAAGAATCTTACAATGGCAGACAGATTTACCATGGCGAATATGGCAATCGAAGCTGGTGCTAAGAACGGAATCTTCCCGGTAGACGAAAAGACAGAAGAATACTTAAAAGAACATACAAAGAAATCGTACACAGTATATGAAGCAGATGAAGATGCAGAATACGAAAGCGTTGTAGAAATCGACCTTTCTGAAGTCCGTCCGACGGTAGCATTCCCACATCTTCCGGGTAATGCAAAGACCATCGATGAGATCGAGGCTATGGAGCCGATCAAGATCGATCAGGTTGTAATCGGATCTTGTACAAATGGAAGAATGGAAGATATGAGAAAGGCAGCAGCTATCCTTCAGGGACATACGGTTCATCCAGATGTGCGTGTTATGGTAGTTCCGGCAACACAGAAAATTTACAAACAGTGTATCAGAGAGGGACTTCTTGAAATCTTTGTTGATGCAGGATGTGCGGTTAACACACCAAGCTGTGGACCATGTATGGGTGGACATATGGGTGTTATGGCAGCCGGTGAAAAATGCGTATCTACAACAAACCGTAACTTCGTAGGAAGAATGGGACATGTAGATTCCCTGATCTATCTGGCATCACCTGAAGTAGCAGCAGCAAGTGCAATCGCAGGATATATCGCAAACCCAGAGAAAGTAGGTGACAAATAATGAAAGCTTTAGGACACGTTTTTAAATATGGAGATAACGTAGATACAGACGTAATCATTCCGGCAAGATACCTGAACTCTTATGATGCACAGGAACTTGCAAGTCACGCAATGGCTGATATTGATCCGGAATTCGTTAACAAAGTACAGCCTGGAGATATCATTGTTGCCAATAAGAACTTTGGATGCGGATCATCAAGAGAACATGCACCACTGTGTCTTAAAACAGCAGGAGTAAGCTGTGTAATCGCAGAGACATTTGCAAGAATTTTCTACCGTAATTCGATCAACATCGGACTTCCGATCATTGAATGTCCGGAAGCAGCAAAAGCAATTGAAGCAGGAGATGAAGTGGAAATTGATTTTGACAGCGGAAAGATCTACGACAGAACAAAAGGAACAGAGTTCCAGGGACAGCCATTCCCGGAATTCATGCAGAAACTGATCACAGCAGGTGGATTGGTAAAATACACAAACAGCAAGAGAAAGTAATCAATATAAGGAGAGAGTTGGCATGGGTTTATATTACAAAAGTACAAGAAATTCGAATCTGAAAGTAACAGCATCTGAAGCAATCTTAAAAGGACTGGCTCCGGACGGAGGACTTTTTGTACCATCCGAACTTCCAAAACTGGATGTATCAATGTCTGATCTGAAAGGAAAGACATATCAGGAAATCGCTTATCTCGTAATGAAGCAGTTCCTGACGGATTTTACAGAAGAAGAGCTGAAAAACTGTATTAACAAAGCATATGACAGTAAGTTCGATACAGAAGAGATTGCTCCACTTGTAAAAGTAGACGATACATATTATATGGAACTATTCCATGGTGCAACGATTGCATTTAAGGATATGGCATTATCGATTCTGCCACATCTGATGACAACTTCAGCTAAGAAAAATAATGTAAAAAATGAGATCGTAATCCTGACTGCCACATCCGGAGATACTGGAAAAGCTGCACTTGCAGGATTTGCAGATGTAGAAGGAACAAGAATCATCGTATTCTATCCAAAGAACGGAGTCAGCAAAGTACAGGAACTTCAGATGGTAACACAGAAAGGACAGAACGTAGACGTAGTAGCAATCCATGGCAACTTTGATAACGCTCAGAGTGGTGTAAAAGCAATGTTCGAAGACAAAGAACTTGCAGAGCAGCTTGCAAAGAACGGATATCAGTTCTCATCAGCAAACTCTATCAATATCGGACGTCTGGTTCCACAGGTTGTATATTATGTAAATGCATATGCAAAACTTCTGGAAAATGAAGAGATTGAAGACGGCGAGCAGATCAATGTTGTAGTTCCGACAGGAAACTTTGGAAATATCCTGGCTGCTTACTATGCAAAACAGATGGGAGTTCCGATCGACAAGCTCGTATGTGCGTCAAATGATAATAAAGTCTTATTTGATTTCTTCCAGACAGGAGATTACGATAAGAACAGAGAGTTCATTCTGACAACATCACCATCTATGGATATCCTGATCTCAAGCAACCTGGAACGTCTGATCTACAGAATCAGCGGAGACGATGACCAGAAGACAAAAGACATGATGGAAGCGCTGAAATCAGCTGGAAAATACACGATCACAGAAGATATGAAAGCGCGTCTGGATGATTTTGCCGCAGGATATGCAACGGAAGAAGAGTGTGCGGAAAATATCAAAAAAGTATATGACAAGACAGGATATGTCATGGATACACACACAAGTGTAGCTTCTTACGTATGTGACTGTTATCAGAAGAACAGCGGGGATACAAAGAAATGTGTCATTGCCTCTACAGCAAGCCCGTACAAATTCGTAAAGAGCGTTATGAGTGCAATCGATAAAAAATACGAGGAACAGGATGAATTCAGTCTTTTAAGCGTACTGGAAGAGACTTCAGGACGCGAGATGCCACAGGCAATCAAGGATATTCTGAATGCCAATATCCTTCATGATCTGGAATGTGATGCAGATAAGATGAAAGAAATGGTGCAGGGGATTCTGGAAGTATAGAAGAGATTTCTATTAAAAATAAAGAAAATTCATAATTGATAAAAAGTATTAAATGCAAGATTTGATTTCAAATCTTGCATTTTTTGCTTCATAACGAGAAAAAAGTATTGAAAATAAAAGATTTATGAATAAAACTTGCAAAAACGCATTGTGAAAAGATTGTTAAAGTGTTGACTTTTGCGTAGAAAAATGCAATAATAAAGCAAATGCTGTTGTGGGAGAATATGAAAAAACAAAATTTATAAATATACAGCAGCAAATAAAAGAAAAGAGGTTAAATGAAGATGGCTAAAATCGATTTAAGCAAGTATGGCATTTCAGGAACGACAGAAATCGTACACAATCCTTCTTATGAATTATTATTTGAGGAAGAAACAAAACCAGAACTCGAAGGTTTTGAAAAAGGACAGGAAAGTGAACTTGGTGCAGTTAACGTAATGACTGGTATCTACACTGGACGTTCTCCTAAAGATAAGTTCATCGTAGTAGATGAGAATTCAAAAGATACTGTATGGTGGACATCTGATGAATACAAGAATGATAACCATCCTGCAACACAGGAAGCTTGGGACGCAGTAAAAGACCTTGCGATCAAAGAACTTTCTAACAAAAAACTTTATGTTGTAGATGCATTCTGCGGAGCAAACAAAGATACACGTATGGCAATCCGTTTCATCGTAGAAGTTGCTTGGCAGGCTCATTTCGTAACAAACATGTTTATCAAACCTTCAGCAGAAGAGCTTGAGAACTTTGAGCCAGACTTCATCGTATACAATGCTTCTAAAGCAAAAGTTGAAAACTACAAAGAATTAGGACTGAACTCAGAGACAGCTGTAATGTTCAACATCACAAGCAAAGAGCAGGTTATCGTTAATACATGGTACGGCGGAGAGATGAAGAAAGGTATGTTCTCTA
>ERZ827037.2537-NODE-2537-length-15002-cov-5.604135_pt1 | contig 15002 bp, 14 predicted proteins | sample MGYA00519924_ERZ827037 | MGnify/ENA primary metagenome ERZ827037 (study PRJEB31778, sample SAMEA3449250) | human gut metagenome | biome: human gut; feature: human-associated habitat; material: faeces | place: United Kingdom | collected 2010/2012 ...
TGGAATTTACTCTTGCATTTGGTCCAAAACCGGAATTTAGTTTTTCATTTAAGTTTTGAATTATTATCTGAACTATTAAAATTATCATATCATACAGAAGAAAAAATAGCAAACAAATGTTTAGAAAATACGTTCGATTTACATATTGACAAACGTATGTTCTTGCTGTATATTGGTAACAGAACAGTTGTTCGAGAACATGCTTTCTGGTATATAGGAGAACTGAAAAGATTACAGAAGAAAAGGGAGGTCATTATCATGAGATCAGAGAAAAGAAAAGATATGTATGCAGATCGATATCATGCAGGAGCAAAAGGACAGAAGCACTGTCATTATGCAAAGCACCGTAAGACGAATTCTATCAGACGGTTTGTGACAGGGATTGCGGCTCTGGTGATGGTTATGTCATTGAGTTTTGGATTTGGAAGCTTTTTCTCCAGTGCGCACGATAGCAAAGCTGAAGAACCTTCCGGAGAGAGATATTATAAAAGTGTCCAGCTTGAAAAAGGGGATTCACTCTGGAGCATTGCACAAAGATACAGACGAACAGAAGATTCCATATATGAATATATGGATGAGCTGGCAGAAGCAAATCATTTAAGTTTAAAAGACAGGAATAATCTCCAGGAAGGAGACTATCTGGTTGTTTCGTATTATGGAGATGATTCTGTTTATTAAAGACCATCTGTGCTGTCAGGTAGCAGCGAATAATCTGCCTGACAGCACATTATATACACTCTATTTTTATAAAAGTCTAAAAGACTAAGACATTCTTAAGGTCTCTAACCAAGATCCCATCGCTCACCCCGTCTTAGTCTTTCCGGACTTTTTAATTTTATACTAAGAAATTTTATATTTTTAAGGCTATACTTGATTTTACTAGTGACTTTAAAGGATTATCATGATAAAATCAAACAGGTGTATTTAATTTTAGAATAAAAGAGGAGATTTTGTTATGGATAATCATAAAAAAAGGAGTACATTTTCCGGTAAATTAGGATATGTACTGTCAGCAGCAGGAGCTTCTGTAGGTCTTGGAAATATCTGGAGGTTTCCTTATCTTGCGGCGAAATATGGCGGAGGAATTTTTCTGCTTATCTATATTCTGTTAGCCCTTACTTTCGGTTATACGATGATAATTGCTGAATCAGCAATTGGCCGTATGACAAGAAAAAGTCCGGTAGGTGCGTTCAAATCTTTCGGAAAGTCAAAATGGATTTCTTTTGGTGGATGGATTAATGCGATTATTCCGGTTCTGATTGTACCATATTATTCTGTAATTGGAGGATGGGTTATCAAGTACCTTTTGGAATATATAAAAGGGAACAGCAGTAGTCTGGCTCAAGATGGATATTTTTCAGAGTTTATTTCAAATGGATTTTCTACAGAAATCTGTTTTATCATATTCTGTCTGATTACACTGATTATTATTTATGCAGGTGTTCGGAATGGAATTGAGCGTGTTTCAAAGTTTATGATGCCGATTTTGATCGTGCTTTCGCTGATCATTACCATTTACTCAGTAACACGACCAGGTGCAATGGAAGGCGTGAAGTATTTTCTGGTGCCAAATCTAAAGAATTTCTCATGGATGTCTGTGGTAGCTGCTATGGGACAGATGTTTTATTCCCTATCGATCGCTATGGGAATTTTGATTACATTTGGTTCTTATATGAAAAAAGATATTTCGATTGAAGATTCTACAAGAAATGTAGAAGTATTTGATACAGCGATTGCAATTATGGCAGGACTTATGATCATCCCAGCCGTATTTGCGTTTTCAGGTGGAAATCCGGATACGTTACAGGCAGGGCCGGCACTGATGTTTATTACAATACCAAAGGTGTTTGAGAATATGGGATTGGGAACAGCAATTGGAATTCTGTTCTTTCTGCTTGTTCTTTTTGCTGCGCTGACAAGCTCAATCGCATTGACAGAGAGTGCAGTATCTACATTTGAAGATGAAATCGGCTGGAGTCGTAAAAAGTCTACTGTGCTTGTTGGTGTGATTATGATAGTATTAGGAAGTTTATCTTCACTTGGATATGGACCACTTGCATTTGTGAAAATTATTGGTATGCAGTTCCTGGATTTCTTTGATTTTCTGACTAATTCGGTAATGATGCCGATCGCGGCACTGATGACAAGCCTTTTGGTAGCTAGAGTTGTTGGGGTAAAGAAGATAGAAGAAGAGATTATTCATGGAGAAAATGCATTCCGCAGAAAGAAGATTTTTGCTGTTATGATTAAATATCTGTGTCCAATCTTTGTTCTGATTATTTTGATCAGTTCTGTGGCGAATGCATTTGGATGGATTTCCATGTAGAATAATATGTGAAAAAAGGAGTGTAAAGAAATGGAACAGATGAAAGTTGGAATTATCGGTGCTGGGCGAATTGCAGCAAATATGGCGAAAACACTGGACGGTATGGACGATGCGGCTGCATATGCCGTTGCTGCAAGAAATCTTGACAGAGCGCAGAAATTTGCCAAAGAATGGGGATTTGAAAAGGCATATGGCTCATACGAAGAACTGGTAAATGATCCGGAAGTAGAGTTGATTTATATCGCGACACCACATCCGTTTCATATAGAACATGCCAAACTTTGTATCAATCATGGGAAACCGGTACTTTGTGAAAAACCATTTACTGTAAATGCTGTTGGAGCAAAAGAAGTATTTGCTCTCGCAAAGGAAAAAGAAGTCTTTATTACGGAGGCAATTTGGACAAGATACCTTCCATCCCGTAAAATAATCGATGATATTATTGCAAGTGGTGAAATCGGAGAAATAAAGGGGATTTCAGCAAATCTCGGATATGATATGCATACAAAAGAACGTCTGATCGATCCGAAGCTTGCCGGTGGAGCGCTATTAGATGTAGGTATTTACCCACTGAATTTTGCAAGCATGGTTTTAGGCGATGATGTTGAAGAAACGCTTTCTTCCTGCGTAAAATTTGACAGTGGAGTGGATGCACAGAATTCCATTATTTTGAAATACAAAAATGGATCGATGGCTTCTATACAAAGCAGTGCACTTACCGGTACAGAACAATATGGTATGATATATGGGACCAAGGGGTATCTGATTGCGGAAAATATTAATGATATTACGGCGGTAAAAGTATATACACCGGATCGGGAATTTGTAAGGGAAATTACAATGCCAGAACAGATCACTGGGTTTGAATATGAAGTACGCGCTTCTATGAAGGCTATCCGTGAAGGAAAACTTGAATGTACGGAAATGCCGCATGAAGAAAGTATTCGCATCATGGAACAGATGGATGGACTTAGAAAAGACTGGGGGATTGAATATCCATTTGAAAAAGGAAACAGACCGTGCTAGTAATTATAATCAGCTGTCCCTGGCAAAAAGTTGTCTTGGGACAGCTGTATTTTGAATAACCAATCTATACGACAAATACCGATTTTTCCAAAAGATATAGACAAATCTTCCGAAACCATGCTATAATCATACCTATATCGGGGAAATTTATGGAATTTAGGAGGTTCTTAGGATCATGCCATCTGATACAAAAACATACCAGGAAGAAACTTATATTGATAATACTATTCGTCTTCGTGGTGTTTTAAACACCATGCCTGACTTTGCACGTGATTATTTTCGTGCCATTGAACCAACCACATCACCAAAGACACGAATATCGTATGCATATGACATCCGTTTGTTCTTTCAGTTTTTAATTGAAGAAAATCCTGTTTATAAACATCACTCAATTAAGGACTTTCAGGTACAGGATCTGGAAGCTATTCAGCCGGTTGATATTGAGGAATATCTGGAATATCTGAAGGTCTATGATACTACAGATGTTCATACCAAAGAAACCAAACAGGTTACAAACTCTGAACGCGGCTTATTTCGCAAAATGTCTGCATTACGCAGCTTTTATAATTATTTCTTTAAAAGACAGATAATTCAGAAAAATCCGACCTTATTTGTAGATATGCCGAAGTTACATGACAAGGCGATCATACGTTTGGATACCGATGAGGTTGCAAAGCTTTTGGATTATGTGGAATCCTGTGGTTCCAAATTAACAGGACAGGCACTCTCCTATTATAATAAGACGAAAGAACGTGATATTGCGATCATTACTCTCCTATTGGGAACGGGTATTCGGGTATCAGAGTTAGTTGGACTGGACCTGTCAGATGTGGATTTTAACAATAATGGGGTCATGGTGACACGAAAAGGTGGAAGCCAGATGGTTGTTTATTTTGGTGAAGAGGTGGAAAAAGCACTTCGCAATTATCTGGAGACATACCGTAAAGCGGTAACGCCCATTGCTGGCTATGAAAATGCTCTGTTTTTATCAACCCAAAGACGCCGGATCGGTGTGCAGGCGGTTGAAAATATGGTTAAAAAGTATGCCAGTCAGATTACAAATAAAAGAATCACGCCACATAAGCTCAGAAGTACCTATGGTACTGCCCTTTATAAGGAAACGGGGGATATTTATCTGGTAGCGGATGTTCTGGGGCACAAAGATGTCAATACAACGAAAAAGCACTACGCTGCAATCGATGAAGACAGACGACGTAGTGCTGCAAATGTGGTAAAATTGCGGGAACCGTAAATTGTCAAAGCTCGGTAAAACTTATTATTTCTTTACTCTTAATGTCCTTAAATAGATCTTCTGTTCCGGCGTGATCCGGTAGCTTTCAATTGCTTTCTGAATCGTCTTATTATGTGTCCAGGTGTCCAGCCTTTTCTTTTCCAGATAAGGAATGATCTGGTCATACTGCTTTGCAAGAGCGGTAGCAAAATACCAGGCACGCATCATGTTTACATAATATTCGTCCGATTTAACTTCGGCTACCTTTTTGGGATATTCCGGTTTAAACTGTTCATCCAGATAATACCGCATCAGCATTCCAATTCCAAAACGGACGATATACGGGTGATCCGATGCTATCCAGCGGCAGACTTCCTGGATAAATATGTCCAGATGATTTTTTACTGTCCGGAGCGCGATCATATCACAGGTTGCCCAGTTATCTATATACGGGAGAAAACGGTCCAGTGCGGCAATACAGGATGGGTACGCTTTAATCTGTTCAATCAGTAGTCCATGAAGGTTGTTTTCTTCATAATATTTATGTGGAAGCACTTCAAGAAATGCAGAAACATTGTCTGTTTTACCGAATTTTTTTGCGTATGCGCGCAAAGAAGGAGTCCGCACACCGATGACGGTTTCCTTATTGACTGTCGGCATCAGTTTTGCCTGAAAATCCCGATAAGCAAGATCCTGTATTGCAAAGAGATCTGCTTGTACATTTTCTATTACTTCTCTACTGCTCATTTGTCATTTCCTCCTGAAATATTGTAGATTTATAATTCGGTATAACGAAATTTGCTACAGCTTGACAGTGGTTTAAGTATTTATAAGATCGTGCCTGTCTCATAGAGCGCATTCTTCCGCTCCATACGCTTTAATTCCGGCAATACGGTAAGTAACATGGTGATGAAGCATAATCCTCCACCAATGACGTTAGAAACCGGCTCAGCGAGAAATACGCCGTCTGTTCCCATATGCAGGGCATACGGCATCAGATATGTCAGAGGCACGACGATAAATACCTTCCGAAGTAGTGAGAAAAAGATTGCATGCTTCTTCTTATTCAGGGATTTAAAGACCGTCTGGCCAATGTATTGCATATCCATGCAGATAAACGCTGCAAAATACTGCTTCAGGGCAGGAACTGCATCTTTCATCAACGTAGTATCCGAACTGAAAATTCCGATCAGGGTTTTCGGCGCGATGATGATAATACTCCACATCACAGCTGTGTATCCGAGAATCATAAGTGCCATCATGGCACCGGCTTTTCTTACACGGCATGGGCGTCTTGCACCATAATTGTAACTCAGGATTGGCGAAGTCCCTTCGTTGATTGCATAAATCGGAGTTTCTACAAGCTGTCTGACACTGGATACGATGGTCATAACAGAAATGTAGATATCTCCGCCTGTGACGGAAAGTACATTGTTGCAGACAATCGTTACCAGACTGTTTGTCAACTGCATGATAAATCCGGCAGTTCCCAGGCTTACAATGTTTTTTGCATAAGCTGTACAGTTGGCAAGTTCCTCTTTTTTGAGGAGCCTCACTTTCAGTTCTGCTTTCTTTGTAAGAAAGAAAAAGACAAATGCAGCAGAAAGTGTCTGAGAAATGACCGTTGCAATTGCGGCACCGCACACGCCAAGCCCGAACACAAAAATAAACAACGGGTCAAGCAGCAAGTTCGTTACTGCCCCTATGGTAACTGAAAACATGCCGATGGTTGAATATCCCTGTGCATTGATAAACGGGTTCATACCGGTTGCAATCATAGAAGGCAGAGTTCCGATCAGGTAAAGCATCAGGTACGGATATGCATAGATTAGAGCGTCTTTTGAAGCACCAAACAGTACCAGGATCGGGCGGGCAAATAAAAACCCAATTACCATGAGTACAATGGCACAGATACAGACCATGGAAAAAGAAATATTCATAATTTTTTTCGCTTCCTGTGGCTCATTTTTGCCGCGCTCAATCGAAAATAATGGTGCACCGCCGCTTCCGAATAGATTGCTGAATGCGGTAATGATAACAATTACCGGGAAACAAAGACCGACTGCACCAAGTGCTGCAGTTCCGATGTGCGGGATATGTGCAATATAAATCCGGTCTACAATGTTATAAAGTAAACTTAAAATCTGGGCAACCAGCATCGGGAGCGATGCTCCAAGGATATTGCTGGTTATCGTTCCATTTTCAAAATCGACTCGTTTCATTTGTAAATTCATTCCTTTTTATTTTTCTTGCTTTTTAATTCTAACATGATGTAATATATATGTAAATTATTGTTTTTATATGATAATTCGATAAAAATCATATGGATAATATGTTTTCATTTTTAAATAATCAGGAGATGAATTACATTTTTATGGAAATCAGACAGTTGGAATATTTTCGTGCGATCGTAGATGCCGGAACGATCAGCGGTGCAGCAAGAGTTCTTCACATGACCCAGCCACCGCTGAGCTATCAGATGAAGATGCTGGAGGAAGAATTACAGGTATCACTCTTTTTGCGAGGTACAAAGAAAATTACGCTTACAGATGCCGGAAAGACGCTTTATGAGCAGGCCGGTAATCTTCTAATGCTTGCAGATCTGACCAAACAGGAGGTTGTCAAATCCGGTCAGGCAGCTACCCTGCACATAGGGATCACACCATCCACTGTATCGATGATGTCCGAATATCTGCTTTGCTTTGCAAAAAAGTATCCTCAAATTCATTTTGATGTACATGAAGGATCTACATTTACACTGAAAGATCAGCTGGAAAATGGAATGATCGATCTGACTACACTCCGCACACCAATTGTGTTAAATGGCTGTGAAACCAAGTCTCTTTCCCGGGAGAAGCTGCTTGTGATGGCAGTTCCTGATCACCCTCTGTTGCAGGGACATACATCCATTAGTCTGCGGGAACTTTCCGAACAACCCTTAATCCTCTCCCACCGCTACCGCAAATATATGCTTGCCGCATTTGAGGGTGCCGGACTGGTCTGTGATATTTATTTTGCCTGTGAGGATGCCCGCACTGCAATGACGATGGCAGAAAAGGGACTGGGAATTGCGATTCTTCCGGAGTCTATGCTGAAGCTCACTAATAAATTAAAAGCATATGATATTACTGGAGCTGATCTTACAACTGAAATTCTTCTTGCATGGAGGAAAGGCAGGATGCCGGCGGAATTACAGGATTTTCTGACATTATTTGAGGAGAAAATATAAAGTAAAAGAGCAGAGATACCTTCGAATGACTCTGCTCTTTTACTTTATTTTATCATTTGGTAAGTATTTTTTTAATAGGATAAATAGAATTACCAGCTTGATTTCTGCTCATCTATAACTTCCAAAGTCTCCGAATTTACCAGATAGAAATCAACCAGTTCTGTCTCATATCCACCATCCGGATATACCTTTTCCAGAACCAATTCTTCGAAAGTATTATTATTTTCATCTGTCTTAGAACCGTTATCATACAGACAGTAATTGACATTTACTGTTGTGCCATCCTTCTCTTCTGTTGTCTCAGAGAGGATCGCGTAATTTTCGCCCTTTGCATTTGCCGTGTAAGTGAAATTCATATCCGGAAGGGGATTCTGTTGCTGGATATATTGATACACAGCACGCATTTCGTCCTGAAGCGGTGAAGCTTTCTGGGATTCCTGTGCCGGAGAATTTTCGGAGGAATCTGAGATACTACTATCTTGGGTTTCCGAATCATTCGGGTCGGAATCTGGTACAGAGGATTCTGTTAAAGTGTCTGTATTCGGTAAAAACAAACCCGTTTTTTGCATATAAATCAGGTTATCAGTTCGGTATTGTGTAGCGATGCCGTAATCAGGCTGTACGGAAAGATAAATATAATGCTGATCTTGACCGGTTACGGTTTCCGTTCCTTCTACGCCAAAGCTCACAATTAAAAAGCTGTAACCAATCAGAGAAAGTAAGAAAAGAGTCAGTGCGGCATAAGAAACGGCAATTATTCGTCTGGCTGCTTTCCTATTAAGGAGACTTTTTTGCCTTTTATACAGACAGATCATGCCCCAGATCAGCAGGCAGGACAAGGTGACGGAAACGAAGATGACGGATATTTCAGCAAAATAATAGCGGATTGCATATCCTGCGCTTCTATTGATACCATACCATGCACCGTAGAAAAAGGTACTGTATGCCAGAACGATTGTAATCAGACAAGTACGCAGGATATGCTCTTTTCTTGTCGGAGTGAATTTTTTTAATGCAGAAATAAGTCTGTCCATTTCTTCTGCTTCAATCCAGGTGGTAAGTTCTGCTTCAGATGGATATTCACCGTTTGTGTCAGGAATTCCTGTATAACGGGTTAAAAACTGATTTTTTGTATCAGTATCTCCCGCTTCTGCTGCCAGTAAGATCTGCATATAATACAACTGTTTTAACTGGACCGGTGTGCATTTTCCAACAGAAATCTGTGTAATTGTCTGTGTAGCATGATCGTATTTTCCAAGCTGGATTTCAAGGCTTGCAATCAGGAGCAGCATGCGGTTATTCGTAGCAAGATCGCGGACAGATTGTATATGATACATATAAAGCGCGTACTCATAGTGTTCGTCCAGTGGCATTCTACTCGATATCTTTCTGCTCCATCCGGCTTCTACAAACTGGAGCCCGAAAGCAAGTTCGATAACGGCAAGAAGCTGGCAAAGGAAAGCCGTAAGTCCCCAGACATTGGTAGTGAGTTTCTGATAGGTCAGAAAAAAGATTGCAGCGGCAGCCAGGATAACGAACAACCATCTCAGCATGAACACGCGGCGGGCTTTCTTTTTTACGGTTGGATTCCATGGATATGTTTTTAATTCTGAATCTAGCACGGGCAAATCTCCCTTCCGTTGTCTAAATTATCGATTTTCAAAAATATAATCTTAGTATTTAAGCGCCTCCTTTATGACGAAATAAAAGGGGCGCTTAAATCACTTTTCATATTTACTATTTTACTTCTACCAGTTCGATCTGGAAGTTCAGTTCTTTTCCAGCCATCTCATGGTTGGCATCAAATGTGATGTTGGTTTCTGTCTTTTCGGTTACGGTTACCGGGAATGGCTGTCCGTACTGGTTGGTCAGATATGCATGTGCACCGACTTCCAGATCTTCTGATCCAGGAAGCTGTGCGATTTCCAGCGTAAAAATGGCGCGTGGATCCGGCATGCCGTAAGCTTCTTCCGGCATCAGATGGATGTTGATGGTCTGTCCTACTTCCATTGTTGCAACGGCTTTATCGTAACCATGGATCATCTGTCCGGCTCCGCATACAAATTCCAATGGCTCTCCGCGGTCATAGGAAGAATCAAACTGGGTACCATCATCAAAGGTACCTCTGTAATGGGTACGGCAGGTCTTTCCGACATTCGGACCTTCAAAATCCGGCACATGTGCGCCACCACATCCGCTGCATCCACTGCAGTGTCCGCCACAGGAATGTTCTTCTTCAGCAGAAGCTTCTTCTGTTGCTGTTTCTTCATGCTGTCCACAGCAGGAATGACCTTCTTCGTGGTGATGGTCACAATTTGTACCTGCAGATTCCAGTTCTCCTGCAAGATAGGCATTCACTGCCGCATCTACTTCTCCTGCTGCACCGGATATAACTTTGATACCGGCTTCTTTCAGCGCCTCTTGTGCACCTTCTCCGATACCGCCACAGATCAGAACATTTGCACTCTGCTCAGAAAGGAATCCTGCAAGCGCACTGTGTCCGGCGCCACCAGCATGAACAATCTGCATGGAAGTGATCTTTCCGTCTTCTACCTCATACATTTTAAAAGTTTCTGTCTTTCCGAAGTGCTGGAAAATAGATCCGCCTTCGTATGTTACTGCTATTTTCATTTGTAAAATCCTCCTTGAGATACCTTTACTCAATAGTATAACATATGGATTGCGAAACGCATAGAAAAAGTATACAATAATGAAAGAAATAATGAGACAAAACGAAAGAAAAAAGGGACTGGAAAATGAGTAGTATTTATTTGAGCAACGCAATATTTATGATGATAATACTGACGATCATCTTTTTAAGGATCCGGTATTATATTACATGGAGCCCGAGTAAAAAATATACGATGATCTTTATTGGCATGGTAGAGCTTTATGTGTTAATGGATGCATTGTTTATGAAAGAACTCTTAGGTAAGTCAGGAAACTTTTTGCAGTTTAAGCTGGTTGTGTTTTTCTTTTATCTGGTTTATGTAATCATGCCATATGTGTGGCATTTGTTTATGCAGAGTTATATGGGGATTAACCGTTCAAAGAAGCAAAGATTTGCGGAAATGATTCCGTTCATTCTCCTGGTTCTGATGGTGCTTCTCTCAGTTCCGACGGGAATTGTCTGGAGATTTTCACGGAACCGGACCTATATACGCGGTACATTTTTCGGAGTGTTTGCCGTACTCAATCTGTTTTATTACGTTTATACATTTGCACAGACATTCTTTATTTTATTCATGAACAATACAAAGGGTGTCAGATATCTCATAAAATCGGCACTGTTTTCAGCAGTCCCACTGATCGGAATTCTGGCAAATACCTATATCATTCCACTTTATGGGGCATATCCGTTCCAACCGTACTGCCTGGTAATCGGAGCACTGCTCTCCTACCTGTTCATGGTGGAGCACCAGCAAGATCAGATGGAGTTTGAACACCGGAAAAGACTGTCCAAAGCATTGGAACTGGAAAAAGAATCGACACGGAAAGCGAAAGTAGCCGGTGAGGTAAAGAATGCTTTCCTTGCAAATATGTCCCATGATATCCGTACCCCGATGAATGCGATCATTGGATTTTCTGATATCATTGCAGAACATCCGGATGATGAAGAAATTGTAAAAAATGCAATTTCCAAAATTCAGGCATCTGGTGAGATTCTTCTGAAGATCATCAATGATGTGTTGGATCTGTCTAAAATCGAAAGTGGAAAGGCAGAAATTGTGGAGATGGTAACTGACCTGAAGCAAATGGAAGAAAATCTGAAAATGATGCTCGAATACAGCATCCAAAAGGGAATGATTGATTTCAAAGTTGAGGATCAAATAGAGAATCCACTGGTATGGTGTGATGCGACAAAACTGCAGCAGGTACTGGTAAATGTACTGAATAATGCAGTTAAATTTACCCCAGCGGGAGGAACGATCACATTTAGCTGCGTCCAGAGAATGATCGCACCTGGATTTGCCGAATACAAATTCACGATAAAGGATACCGGAATCGGTATGACTGAAGAATTTCAGAAACATGCGTTTGAGGCATTTGAACGAGAGCGAACTTCTACCGAGAGCAAGACTGAAGGAACAGGGCTTGGACTTGCGATTGTGAAGAAACTGGTAGATCTGATGCATGGTGATGTGATAATCCAAAGTAATTCCGGTCAGGGAACCAAAATACAGATTTCACTTCCCCTTCGGATTGCAACGGAAAATCAGCTTCATCAATCAGATAAAGCAAAGGAATACAAAATAGGTTTTGACGGAATGCATGTACTTTTGGTGGAAGATAATGAATTAAATGCAGAAATTGCCATGGAAGTTTTGAAAAATAAAGGGATTCTTGTGAACTGGGTTCCGGATGGATGCGCCTGTGTGGAAGAAATTCAAGATAAGGAAGCAGGCACATATCAGTTTATCCTGATGGATGTACAGATGCCACGGATGAATGGATACGAAGCGACACAGAAAATCCGTCAGCTTGCAGATGTGAAGAAGGCACAGATTCCAATCATTGCCATGACTGCAAATGCATTTGAGGAAGACCGGAAACATGCGCTGGATGCCGGGATGGATGGGTTTATTATGAAACCGTTCCGGGTGGATGAGATGATGAAGGTGATCGGGGAAGTGATGGAATAAATGAATGGAAAGAGCAGGGAAAGAACTTTGGAAAGTTCATCCCCTGCTCTTTGTGTGTTTCATCAATCTACGCGGCTATGTTGTCCACGTTTTTGGTAATCTTTATCAATTCGCTTCTTCCAACTAGAATCAAGCGCTGCATTGCACCGAACAGCAGATATGGCATCATTTAATACTTCATAATTCAATGCAGTTCCTTCGCAGTCACACTGATAATTGGCAGCTTTATCTGCGTTAATTCCAAAATGATTGGCTGTTTCAATCGCATCAATATTTGCGCCAAGAAAGAGAAATTCCCATCCATATTTTTCTTTTTGTCGTTCGATCATCTGCTTTACTTTATCAATGCGATAAATGTGGCTTGCATTTTCCATACCATCTGTCATGATGATAAAAACGGTATGCTCCGGTACATCTTCCGTGCGCGCATATTTGTGGACATTTCCAATGTGATGGATAGCACCGCCGATCGGCATCCAGGAGAGCCGTACAGCCGTACACAGAATAATCGTCTTCTGTCATAGAGGGAATCTTCTGCACCTCTACTCTGTCATAAAGGACTTTACTGTTATTGTTAAAAAGCACGGTAGAAATCAGCGCCTGCCCTGCCTCTCTTTTCTGCTTCTCAATCATAGAATTGAAGCCGCCTATGGTGTCCTTTTCCAGTCCGCTCATGGATTCGCTGCGATCTAAAATAAATACAACTTCTGTCTGATTTTTTCTCATACTAAATTTCCTCCTAAGTAATGGCTTATTTTGTTTGTAACTATAGGATACTGCCATTTTCAGGGGAAATGGTCGCATGAAAAGCGACACTTTTTATGGATCAGAAAATTTCTACAGAATCATATCAGGTGAATAACGCTATGTGCCAAATTGCCAAACTATTTTCTTTTTAGCCTCCAATCAGACTTTGATCAAAGGCAAAGAGTGCTTCATTGATTTCGTAAATACTATAATTTTGCTTCAAGATAAAATATTCAACGATTACGTCAAATTTGCTGGAATGAGACAGGGCAAATCCTGCTTTCATCAGCATATCCTGAATTTCCGGAAGCGGAAGCTCAAGTGCCAGCGCAAATGCAAGAACGGTCGGTTTGGATGGTTTGTAGTACTTGTCATTTTTAATCTTGGAAAATAATTTCCGGTCAATATTGGCTTTCTTATAACACTGAGAATCGGTCATTCCACTTTCATCAATCTTCCGAAGCAGCATTTCAGAAAAGCTTTCATCCATTTGCTGCAAGGCATCTTCCAAAGTCGCAGCCTTATTTAACGGTACATTTGATGGCTCTGGTAAAGATATGCTTTCACAGAGATCCATTTTCCGGAACTGCTTCTGACGCCTCATTGCTTCGGATGTTTTGTTAATGTGTGTTTCTACATCATGATCATCGATATAAGATGCAATATCAGAAAACAGTTTGCTGCTGATCCGATAAGCTGCTTTATCAAAAATGACGATGTATACCGTCATATCATTTTCCATAAGAAATGCGCTGATCGCGTCGATTGCAACCTTCAGCGCCTGAGCTTTCGGATAGCCGTAAATTCCGGAAGAAATCAGTGGAAATGCTATGGTTTCACAATGTTTTTCTTTTGCAAGTGCCAAGGAATTTTCATAGCAGGAAGTAAGCAACTCCCGCTCATGAAACTGTCCGCCTCTCCATATAGGACCTACTGCGTGAATGACATAATTGCAAGGCAGATCATAGGCGTTTGTAATCTTTGCATCTCCGGTCTGACAGCCGCCTAATGTGCGGCATTCCTCTAAAAGCTTGGGCCCTGCTGCACGGTGAATGCAGCCATCCACTCCACCGCCGCCGAGCAGGGAGGAATTTGCGGCATTGACGATGGCGTCTACGGACATTTTGGTGATATCATTTCTGACGATTTGTAATGGCATAATTAGGCATGCTCCTCTAAATAATTTTCAATCTTTCCAATCAGCGCCTGATCTGCCGGAAGCCAGTCTACGCTGTAAAGAGTCTCTTTTGTGAGCCATTTGGCAGCTTCATGCTCTTTTAGGATCAGATCGCCGGATTTTACATTACAGATAAAACAATCCATTGATAGGTGGAATTTTGGATAGTCATATTCTACGGTGTCAAGTAGCTGAATGACTTCGATTTCCGTATCTAATTCCTCTTTAATTTCCCTTATGATGGCATGTTCTGGCGTTTCATCTGGTTCGATCTTTCCACCGGGGAATTCCCAGCCGTCTTTAAATTCTCCATAACCTCGCTGGGTTGCAAATATTTTATTGTCAGCAAGAATGATTGCTGCAACGACTCTGATTGTTTTCATGGTAGTTGTCTCCTGTTGTATAGTAGTGTTAAAGTGTTTTCGTTTTATCCATTTACAATATATTCATAAATATCTTCTCTCACCGGTGTATCCAGAACCCATTCGATCTCCACTGCTGTCTTATCCGTATTCGGCATAATGAATTCCTTCACCTGCCCGGTCGCATTCACGCGTCCAAGATAATAAACTTCTGAATTCCCAAGAAATCTTTTAGTTTTATTTTATCAGAAAGTTCATTTT
>ERZ827037.2542-NODE-2542-length-14955-cov-4.359933_pt1 | contig 14955 bp, 17 predicted proteins | sample MGYA00519924_ERZ827037 | MGnify/ENA primary metagenome ERZ827037 (study PRJEB31778, sample SAMEA3449250) | human gut metagenome | biome: human gut; feature: human-associated habitat; material: faeces | place: United Kingdom | collected 2010/2012 ...
AGGACTTCCGGGATTTCACTTTCAAGGGAATGGATAGGTCGTCTATCCTCCCAAAGCAGGCACGCTATCAGCTGTACTACACCTACAGCGTAACCCAGAGTTCTTTTCCCCGCGAAAACACACCCTCGACTTTCTTAGGTCAATCCGCAAAAGAGGGGTCAGCTGCTGATACAGCTGACCCCTCTTATTTTACTGGATTTCCATGTAAAGTCAAGCGAATTTTGTTCTGCAAAGCTTTGTTCCTGCAATCGCCATCGCAAAAACAAACCAGAAAATGCACATTACCCGGGGATAATTCCACAAATAATCTGCCAATCCGCAGACCATGGCACCGCAAAGCGCAGAAGCCGCTGCGCAAGTGATCGTACGCGCAGCAGAATCCTCGCAGTGGCGGACAACGTGGGCCGCTCTCTTAATATTCCACAACATCCCGCCCACAAATCCAATAATACCCAGCAAACCTGCCTCAATCCACACTTGCAAGTAAAAATTGTGGGCATGGACAAACGGTGCCTCGCCATGGTACAGGTTGAAATCGGAGATATACGTCTGTGTGGCAGCCGTTCCCAAGCCTGCGCCTGTCACGGGGGATTTTTTGATAACTTCCAGCGCTGCCTCATACAGCGGGATCCGACTGGCTGTTGAGGAATCACTGAAGTTCGTAATCGTGAGAATTCGATTCCAGATCGTATCCGGCAGGAACGGGATGCACAGCACGCACAGTACTGCAAACCCGGGGATCAGCTTCGGCTTCCACAGGAATACAAATACCACCATGGCGCAAGCTGCGCCTACCCAGCTGGCCCGGGAATAGGTCATGCCTAGTGCGGCAACGCCGACCACTGCCACACCACAGGCAATCAGCCGGCTGTACCACCGGCGGGAGCAAAGCACTAGTGCCAGAACCAGCGGAAGCAGCAAAATCAAGACCTCCGCAAAGGTATTGGGATTATCGAAATAGGACTCCACTCGGCCAGGCATCCCGGCGTTTACCGTCATATCCACATAAGATTCATTGACTTCAACACCCTGGATCCGCTGATACACGCCGTACAGTGAGGAAACCAGCACACATACTCCGCCGCCGGCGGCCAAGCGCTTTAAATCTTCTACGCTGCGGACTGCACTAACGGTGACCAATACACAAAGCGCCGCAGAAATATGGTAGAACAAAAAGCGCAGCGACTCGGACGGCACATAGGAAAATGCCACTGCCAGAAACATCGCACCGAAGAGCAGCATCGGATAAAAGCCGATGTTCGCGGCATCCAGCCGGAACCTCTCCTGATGCATGGCCCCCACATAAAACAGCGCTAACAACAGCACAAAGCCCATCAGGCTATATGCGTTGTTCCAGTGAGAAAACGGAATCACCCACAGCAGCATGATCATCCAGGATTGGGCGATGGCGGTCTCATCTCCCATGGAAAACGCCAGACGGGCAAAAAAACTGCCCTCAAACGTCATCCGGAATGCCGCATACAGCTTGTGCAGCAGCCAGGCAGGTAAATTGATCAGGAATGTCACTGCCCGGCACGCCAAACTTTCCTGCCAGGAACGAGCCACAGCGCCCTGACGGCACAGCACCCTCAAAATCCGGCTTTCATCCACCTGGGCATTGCACCAGGCCCCCAGCCGAACCAGACAACGATGCAGGATGCTCTGGTCATACACCGACAACAGCGTCAACCACATTTGATAGCAAAAACTCTCGCGCAGGTATGTCATGAACCGTATTTCTCCATTTCCTCAATTCCGATTTTTCACCCGGTACAACTGGGTCAGCAGGAAAAAGTGCCTGCCCCGTACCAGTTTGGCCACCAGCTGCTTGTTGCGGGTCATTCCCTCCGGCACCACTTCTGCGATCGCCTTGGCCATTTCCGGTCTGGCGCACAGTGACTCCACAGCCTGCTGCTTCTGCCGGAACGGCTTGTCATTCCCTTTGGCGTATTCATTACCGATGGCAATCAGCAGACCTGCCCAGTTGGAATACTCCCGCCACTGGGGCCGGGCCGACTCCAGATGGTATCGGGCTGCCAAGGCTTCCTTGCGCTCCATAAAGCGGTGAAATACCTGAAGAAAATCCTTCATATACTTATGGGTTGCAGACGCCGGATTGATGAGATACCGATACAATGGACGCTCTGTCACCGCCAACTTATGGGCGTTGCAGAAATACTCCATCAAAAACAGCTCATCCTCCAAATACGCTCCCTCAAAGGAAATCCCCACCGACTGGATGATTTCCCGGGAAAAGAGATACCGCCAGATGAATCCGTTGAACACCGGTACACGCAGCCGGTCTCCCAGCAGCGGATAGACGATTCCCTCCCGAATGCCCGCTTCATCATAAACTCCATTGGGCAGCACCAGCTCTGTGGAGGATTCCCCTCCTACATACAGGTTCAGATGCGCACAGGCAGCCGAATCCGCCCCAGACTGCTGGCAGAGGTCCCACAGCGTCTCCAAACAATCTGCCTCATACCGGTCGTCCACATCCAAAAATGCAATATACTGTCCCCGAGCCTCCCGCAGGCCGGTATTCCGCGCCTCACTGACCCCGGCGTTCTTCTCCTTATGAAAAACCCGGACACGGCTGTCCTCCGCCGCGCATGCGTCACAGATGGCAGGAGACCGGTCTGTACAGCCATCATCAATCAACAGCAGTTCCCAATCTGAGTAACTTTGCCGGACAACACTCTCCACACAATCCTTCAAAAACTTCTCCGCCTGATAGACCGGGACAATGACGGAAATGCCGGGCATGCTGCCACGCTCCTCTCTGATGTGGTGTCACAACGGTATTGTACCCCATTCCCCCGCCGCGGTCAACCGGGCTTTTCCCTGCCGGGGCAGCTGTCCGACTTCAAGGATCGCTCCCTCAGCCTCACCCGGTCAGGACGCCTATGGCTGTTTCACAAAAAGCCCCCTGCCTACGATGGTGTTCGAAAAACACTTAGGTTTCTTTACAAAGGCATAATCATAAATCACAACAAAAACCGAGCCAACCTACACTAAAACGTCGCTTTTTTCAAGGAAAAGGCGGCGTTTTTTCATGGCCCGGTTTTGGAAAGGAGTGGTGCTGACTTAATACTAAAACGAAAGGGGGAATTTTTTAGCTGGCCGGGCCGGGAGGTCTGGCCTTTTTTCATCTCACGAAAAAGGAGGTTATGCTCTTGACCGATCCGCCTTACGGCACCACCCGGAACTTTTGGGATGTGCCCCTGCCGCTCCCGGAGCTGTGGGAGGCGGTCAAGTGGGCAGTCAAGCCGGACGGCGCTGTACTGTTCTTTGCACAATGCCCCTATGACAAGGTGCTGGGGGCATCCAACCTGTCCATGCTCCGCTATGAGTGGGTATGGTACAAAAGCCGCTGCACAGGCTTTCTCAACGCCCGCCGCGCTCCGCTGAAAAAGACGGAGAATATTTTGGTGTTCTATCAGAAGCTCCCGCTTTACAATCCGCAGTTTGAGCAGGGCAAGCCCTACAAGAAAATTGCGGGCAATAACGGGAACAGCACCAACTACGGAAAATTCACCCGTTCCGGCAGCGGATCGGAGGACGGCCTGCGCTTTCCCGGAAACGTGCTGACCTTTCCAGCCGTCCAGCGCACCGTCCACCCCACGCAGAAGCCGGTGGCCCTGTGCGAGTATTTCATCAAAACCTACACCCGGCCCGGCGAGGTGGTTGTGGACATCTGCGCGGGCTCTGCCACAACAGCGGTGGCCGCTCTCAATACGGGCCGCCGCTTCATCTGTTTTGAAACCGTCCCCGCCTACTACGCCGCCGCCACAGAGCGCATCCGTCTGGCGCGGTCAGCATTGGAGGCCGGGGAGAAAGGAGTGTAACTATCGGACAGTATTCTGTGATCTATGCCGATCCCCCCTGGCGCTACACGCAAAAGGGCTTGCAGGGTGCGGCGGAGAAGCATTACCCCACAATGGGGATTGACGAGATATGCGCGCTCCCGGTGGCTGATCTGGCGGCCCCGGACAGCGTGCTTTTTTTGTGGGCTACGTTCCCGCAGCTCCCAGAGGCCCTGCGGCTGATCAATGCGTGGGGCTTTACTTACAAAAGCGTGGCGTTTGTGTGGCTGAAGAAAAACCGAAAGTCCGAGGGCTGGTTCTACGGCCTGGGCTTCTGGACGCGGGGCAACGCGGAGATTTGCCTGCTGGCGACACGGGGACACCCGAAACGGCAGGCGGCAAACGTCCATCAATTCATTATTGCCCCGATCCAGGAGCACAGCCGAAAGCCGGACGAGGCCCGTGATAAGATCGTGGCCCTCATGGGCGATGTGCCCAGAGTGGAGCTGTTCGCCCGGCAGTCCCCGCCCGGCTGGGATGTGTGGGGGAATGAGGTGGAAAGCACCGTCCCGGACTTCTGGACAAAGTGTCCAGAGGTGGGCACGAAAGGAGGTTGATCCATGCCCTATGTGAATGTTCCCAACGACTTATCCAAAATCAAGACTAAACTGGCCTTTAACCTGACGAAACGCCAGCTTGTGTGCTTCGGGATCGCGGCGGCGGTGGGCATCCCGTCCTATCTGCTGGCCCGGAGCTCCATCGGCAACACGGGAGCCATGTTCCTGATGATGGCGGTGGCGCTCCCGGCGTTCCTGCTGGCGATGTACGAAAAAGACGGGCTCCCCTTTGAAAAGGTGGTGCGGAACGTCCTGCGGGCCCGTTTCCTGCGGCCTGGGGTGAGGCCCTACCAGACGGAAAATATCTATGCCCCGTTTACCCAGCGGGGCGCTGTGAGAAAGGAGGATGCGATTGCAAAAAGTAAAAAGCCCAAAGCGCGGCCCCGGAAAGGCCGCTAACCGGAAAGCTGCGTTGTCTGCTCAGCAGACGATCCCTTATCTGGTGATGCACCCGGACGGGGTGTGCCAGCTCCCCGGTGGGCTCTACACGAAAACCGTGGAATATGAGGACATCAATTATTCCGTGGCTTCTACCGAGGATCAGACGGCGATTTTCGGTGGGTGGAGCTCGTTTCTCAATTACTTTGATAGCTCCCTGCCGTTCCAGCTCTCCTTTATCAACCGCCGTTCCCGTTCCCGGAGCAAGTACAAGGTTAATATCCCCCCGGCACAGGATGACTTTGACAGCATCCGGGCCGAGTTCACAAGTATGCTGAAAAATCAGATTGCCAAAAGCAACAACGGCATCGAGCGGTCTAAATACATCACCTTTGGCCTGCCTGCCGATGGGATCGCGGAGGCCCGCCCTCGCCTGGAACGGGTGGAGGCCGATGTGACAGGCAACCTCAAACGGCTGGGTGTTCCCTCTGTCCCGATGGACGGGCAGGCGCGGCTGGCCCTGCTCCACGGCCAGATGCACCCCGGCAACCGGGAGCCGTTCCGCTTCTCCTGGCAGGACATCCCCAAAACCGGGCTTGGCACAAAGGATTATATCGCGCCGGACAGCTTCGACTTCCGGCAATCCCGGACGTTCCGGGTGGGCCAGTATTGGGGCGCTGCGTCCTACTTGCAGATTTTGGCGTCCGAGCTCTCTGACAAGCTCCTGGCGGAAATTCTGGAGCTGGATGCGGAAATGACCGTTACCATGCACATTCAGACGGTGGATCAGCTCAAAGCCATTAAGACCATCAAGGGCAAAATCTCCGACATCGGCAAAATGAAAGTGGAGGAACAGCGCAAGGCGGTGCGGGCCGGGTACGATCCCGACATTCTGCCCCCTGACCTCATCACATTCAGTAAGGACGCGGCGGAGCTCCTGGCCGATCTCCAGTCCCGCAACGAGCGAATGTTCCTCTTGACGTTCACGGTCATCAATATCGCTCCCACCCGGCAGCGGTTGGAAAATGATGTGTTTACCGTGGGCGGTATCGCGCAGAAATACAACTGCGCTTTGAAGCGGCTGGACTGGCAACAGGAGCAGGGCTTTGTGTCCTCGCTGGCCCTGGGCTATAACGAGGTGGAGATCCAGCGGGGCATGACTACCAGCTCCACGGCGATTTTCATTCCTTTTATGACCAGGGAGCTGCGGATGGCCGGGCCGTCCCTCTACTACGGCATGAACGCTCTTTCCCACAACGTCATCATGGCGGATCGGAAAAAGCTGAAATCAGCCAACGGCCTGTATCTCGGCTCCACGGGCTCCGGCAAGAGTTTTGCCGCAAAGCGCGAGATCATCAACGTGTTTCTCGCTATCCCCAAAGACCGGATTATCATTGTCGATCCGATGGGGGAATATGTCCCGCTGGTACGCAGGCTGGGAAACCAGGCACAAATTATCGAAATATCCCCGGACAGCCCAAATCACTTAAACCCGATGGATGTAGAACTTAACATGACCGCCGGAGAAAGTCCGCTTTCCATGAAAGCGGATTTTTTGTTGTCCCTGTGCGAGCTGGTGGTGGGCGGCAAAGACGGCCTGCAACCCATTGAAAAGACGGTGATTGACCGCTGTGTGCGGCTGGTCTACCGGGAGCAGGCCCTGGGAATTGCCACGGGAAAAACGCCGCTGTTGCAGGACTTGTACGAGGAACTCTTGAAACAGCCTGAGCCGGAGGCCCGCCGTGTGGCAACCGCCCTGGAGCTCTACTGTACGGGCTCCCTCAATCTTTTTAATCATCCGACTAATGTAAAAACGGATAAACGGGTGGTGTGTATTGTGCTCAAGAACATGGGAGAAAACCTCCGAAAGATCGCTATGCACATCACAAATGAATTTGTTTCCCAGGCGGTGGATGCCAATTTCCACAACGGCGTTTCTACCTGGTGCTACTTTGACGAGTTCCACATCCTGCTCCGGGACGCGCTCACCGCCAGCTACTTTGTGGCCGTGTGGAAGATGCTCCGCAAAAAGGGCTGCGTGCCCTCGGCTTTAACGCAGAACGTCAAAGACCTTTTGGCCAGCCGGGAGATCGAGGCCATTCTGGACAACACCGACTTTATGATCCTGCTGTCCCAGGCCCAAAGTGACCGGGCTATTTTGGCGAAACAGCTCGGCATTTCCGAGCATCAGCTCTCCTATATCACCCATTCCAATTCCGGCGAGGGCTTGCTGTTCTATGGGGATGTGACCATCCCCTTTGTGGATCGGTTCCCCCGTGGGGAGATCTATAACCTGCTGACCACGCGCCCGGAGGACTTGAAGAATGAAGCGAAAACCGAATAAACCCGAACAAGAGCCCAGGGAGCGCCCCGGCTCCTGGGAGGAGCCCGCCGATCCCGGCGGCGCTTCTTCCGGGGCCGCTGGCGGCGGCTCCCCAAGCGGTGCCGGGACAGAGGGCACTTCTGGACAAAGTGTCCACAAGTCAAAGTTTCGGCAGAAAAGCAAGCAGGAACAGGCCGCCGCTTCCAAGCTCCGCATGGAAAAGCGCGGGGAAAAGCTGGAGGCGGCCAAAGACAAGCTGGCAAAACAGAAGCCCCCGAAAAAGCCAGGCCCCATCCGGCGGGTGGGCCGCGCCGCTGGCGGCACTGTTCACGGCTTTGTGCATGGGAAGATTTATGAGAACGAGCAGGAAAATGTGGGCATTGAGGGGGCTCACCGCTCCGAGCTGGTGGGCGAGGCCGCCCTGCGGCATGGCTCCCGGTTCGTGAAACGGAAAGTCTGGGAACACCCGGCAAAAGCCGTCCAGCGGGCCGAGTCCAAATATGTCAAGGCCACGGCGGACTATCACTTCCGCATGGCCGCCCAGGAACACCCGGAAATGTCCGGCAACCCTGTTTCCCGGATGTGGCGCAAGCACCGCTTGAAAAAGCAGTATCAAAAGCGGGCGCGGGAGGCGGCAAAGACGGGCGCGGCAAGCGCGGCCAAAAAGACCGCCGCTGCCACGGAAAAGGCCGGGGCGAAGATCGCGGGCTTTGTGAAGCGGCATCCCGTGGGGGTGCTGCTGGCCCTGGCCTGTGTGCTCCTGCTCTTTATGATGCAGTCCTGTTCTTCTTCTCTGGTGATGCTGGGAAATTCCGGTGCGGGGGCCGTGGGCGCTACCACCTACCCATCCCAGGACGGGGAGATCCTGGCGGCGGAGGCGGCCTATTCCGGCATGGAGGCCGAGCTGCAAAACTACCTGGACACCTATACCGCCACCCACAGCTATGACGAATACCATTTTGACCTGGACGAGATCGAGCACGATCCCTATGTGCTGATCTCTATCCTCTGTGTGCTCCATGAGGGGGAATGGACGGCAGACGAGGTGCAGGGCACCCTGGAAACCCTCTTTGACCGCCAGTATATCCTGATGGAGCGCGTGGTGCGGGAAACCCGGTATGACAGCGACGGCGATCCCTACTCCTGGTATATCTGCTATGTCACGCTGGAAAACAAAAACCTTTCCCATCTGCCCCTGGAAATGATGGGCGAGGAACAGATGGCCCGCTATTCCCTCTATATGTCCACCCTGGGGAACAGGCCCGATCTGTTCCCGGAGTCAGCCTATGTGGGGAAATACATCACGAACCCGCCCGCTGACTATGACGTGCCAGAGGAATATCTGGACGATGAAACCTTTGCGGCCATTTTGGGCGAGGCGGAGAAATACCTGGGCTATCCCTATGTGTGGGGCGGCAGCTCTCCGGCCACGTCCTTTGACTGCTCCGGCTTTGTGTCCTGGGTGATCAATCACTCCGGCTGGAATGTGGGCCGCCTGGGGGCCCAGGGGCTCTATAACATCTGCACCCCTACCAGCAGTCCAAAGCCCGGCGATCTGGTGTTCTTTGTCGGCACCTATGACACGGCGGGCGTGTCCCACTGTGGCATCTATGTGGGGGACGGGATGATGATCCACTGTGGAGATCCCATCAGCTACGCAAATTTGAATACAAGTTACTGGCAATCTCATTTCTACGCCTACGGGCGTTTACCCTGACAAGGAGGTATCTATGGCGGTAAGCAAAAGCCAGAAAATCCAGGCCGAGATTGATAAGGTCAAGGCCAAAATCAGCGAACAGCAGGCCCGGCTCAAGGAGCTGGAGAAAAACAAGCAGGAGGCCGAAAATAGCGAGATCGTGGACATCGTGCGGGGCATGAGCATTTCCCTGGAGGAGCTCCCCCTGGTGCTCCAGCGGCTCCGGGATGGCACTTCTGGACAAAGTGTCCAGAAGTCCGAGGACGGCGGAAAGGAGGAAAATTGAAGATGAAACGCTTTCGGGTGATGGCGGCGGCGCTGTGTGCCGCCGTTCTTTTATGCGGATTTAGCGTCCCGGCCTATGCCTATGCGGACGGCGGCGAGGGCGCGGACTATGGCGATCCCACCATGACCGAGGAAACCCAGGCCCCGGAGCCGGAGCCCACCATTGAACCGGGCGAGGGCTTTTCGGAGGAGGGCAACCTTGTAACCCGCGATCTGCTCTATGACGAGCACACCAACAAGCAGTTTATCACGGTGCAGACGGCGGGCGGGAACACCTTTTACATCGTCATTGACTACGACAAGCCCGTGGACGAGGAGGGCGAGCAGTATGAAACCTACTTCTTCAGCGTAGCAGACGAGGCCGATCTGCTGGCCGCAGCCGAGGCCGCCGGGGTGGAGCAGGCGGTCTGCTCCTGCTCTGAAAAATGCGCGGCGGGTGCCGTGAATACGGAGTGCGCTGTCTGCTCGGTCAATATAAACAAGTGCGCGGGCGTTGAGCCGGAGCCGGAACCCACGGAAACCGAGGAACCCGCCCCAGAGGAGGCCGAGCCGGAAACGGGCGGCAACATGGGGATGCTCCTGGCGGTGCTGGCGGTGGCCTTGGTGGGCGGCGGCGCGGCGTTCTATTTCAAGGTACTGCGCCCGAAACAGCAGAAAGCCGCCGAGCCCCAGGAGGACTATGGCGGGGAGCTGGATGACTATGACGGGCCGGACGGCTACGGGGACGAGGACGATGACGGCCCGCCCTGGGACGAGGAGGACGAGGACGGAGAGGAGACTGACAAATGAGGTTTACCGACAGCCCCTTTGAAAAAATGATGAAGCAGAAGCCCCGTCCCCAGGCTCCTGCCCCGGCAAAGCCGCCCAGGGGCTCCCGGTGCTACGGGTGTCCCTACTGGCGGGGCATCGGCTGTGTGTCCTGCTACCGGGAGCTCATACGGGCCCCGGCTGGCGGGAGGTGACGGCTTGGCCCGTGAACTGACACGCGAGGAAAAACGGGCGATCCGCGCCCTGGTAACAAAGTGGTGCGCCAACTATGACCGGGAGTGCGGGTGTCTGCCCCTGGATTGTGAGTGCTATATGCTGGGGAAATGCTGGACGGGTGCTTACTGCCGCTACTTCCGGGAGGCCGTCCTACCCCTTGATCCGGCCCTGGAGGTGTCCCTCTTGACCGAGGGCCCCAGGCCGGATTTTAAGCCCTGCCCCATCTGCGGCGGGGCCGTCCCCGTCGATGGGCGCATGGCCTACTGCTCCGAGTCCTGTGCCCGGATTGCCCTGCGGCGGCAAAAGCGGGACTATATGCGGAAAAAGCGGAGGTGATGTGTGGAAAATTAGGCTCTGGAAAACCCGCTTGTATCAAGGCTTTCCGGGGCCCTTTTGGGGGTGGGCCGTATCTTTCTATGGCCTGCCCTTGTTTTGCTCAAATGCTTTCCACATCTACCCCCGCCGCTTCTGGATACTTTGTCCAGAGGTGGCGGGGCATCTAAGGAGGTGTTACTCTGGAAGAAAATCAAGGCTATGTGATCCGCCGCACGATCCTGTTTGACAATCAGTGCGGTTTTGCCCTGGGGGAAAATAGTAGGGCCCCTAATCCCTATGTGACGTGGCGGTTTAACGAGCAGGACGGCCAGCGGAATTACTTTTGGGGCCACTACATGAATGAGCCGGATATGGCGGAACGGGACTTACTCAATCGGGCCGAGGACTACCAGCGGCGCTACCATGTGCAGGAAGTGGAGCAGGCCCCGGACAAGGAAACCTATCTGTACTACTCCACCCAGCGGCCTATCGACATCGGCACATATCCGAACAGCTACTTTAACCGTCCTGTTCACATGGATTTATACTTTACCCGCCAGCAAGTGACGGGCGAGGCGTTCCAGGCGTGGGGTGCCATCACCTATGCCCATCCCCTGACGGAACGGGAAATGCAGGACTATGAGCTCCGGCCCTCCCGCAATAACCTGGATATTCGGCGGCAGATGGACGCCCAGGCCCAGGTAGTGGGGAAATGGGAGGACGCTCACCGCGTCCCGGATCAAAAGCGGCTGACGTGGTTTTATCCTGACTTCGGCAGTTATGTGGTGAAAGAATACATCACCCCGGAGCAACTGGCCAGCTTTGCCCGTGGCGTGGAACGCCAGGAGGCGGCGCGGGCTCATAAGGAGGCCAAACGCCAGCCCCCGATTGCGGAGCAACTGAAAGCGGCCCAAAAGGAGGCCCAGGAACATCGGGCCCCGGACGGCCCTAAAAAGAAAGCCCCTGACCGGGGCGACAGATAGGAGGACTGTTATGGAAAAGAAGCGTGAACAGGATTTTGCCAACCAGGAGGCCCTGCGGCTCTCCGGGGTATTCAATACGCCGATCCCCGCCCAGCCCCCGGAACGGGAAAAGGCGCTGGACAAGGTAAAGGAGCCGCCCCGCGTCTGCCGGAGCCTGGAACGGGAGGAGCGGTGACAAAGAAACGCCGCCGCCCCATCCATCTCCATGTGATGGTGTCCGAGGAGGAGCAGGCGCTGATCCGGGAACGCATGGCCGAGGCTGGCATCCGCAACATGGGGGCCTATATGCGGAAAATGGCCCTCAATGGGTATGTGCTCCATGTTGACCTGTCACCTGTCCAGGAGTTGGTGTCGCTCCAGCGGCGGTGCTCCAACAATCTAAACCAGGTGGCGATCCAGGCGAATACCTACGGCGGCATTTACCCGGAGGAGATTACGGCTCTGCAACGGGACTATGAAAAGCTGTGGCGGCCCCTTTCCGATCTGCTGGAAAAGCTCTCCGCCATCGTGCGGCTCTGACCTGCCGGGGAGCGGCTTTGCCGTTCCCCGGCTATCTCGACTTCTGGACATTTTGTCCAGAGGTGGGGATAGCCGAGGCATCCTTGTTGGCCCCCTCCTGCGGAGTTATAATATACATATAGAGGCAAACAACGAACTTTTTGTAGGAGGTATGAACCATGCGGACGATCTTAAAAATTATCGTGGCTCCCTTTATTCTGGCCCTGATCCTCGCCGTGGCGGTGCTCTCGTTCCTGTCCTGCGTGGCGGGGGCTGTGTGCATTGTGGCCTGTGTGGGCCTGTCCCTGCTGGCGATCCTCTGCCTGCTGGCCGGGCAGACAGTAGGCTGCATCGCCATGTTTGTGCTGGCGTTCCTGGTTTCCCCCTTTGGGCTCCCGGCCCTGGGCGGCTGGCTGGTGGAGCGTCTGCATGGTGTGAAGTATGCGGCGATGGACTTTATGGCAAGCTGATACTTATGGACAAAGTGTCCAGAGGTGCCGGGCGGCGGGTGAAACAGACCGCCGCCCGCTTTTTCTGCTGGGAAAGGAGGTGCGGCTATCGCTACAACTTACATCCGGCCCTACAAGGTAGCGGCGGGAAAAACTGCTATTCAGACAATGGAGGATCGGTTTGCCTACGGGCTCAATCCGAAAAAGCTGGGGGCCGTGTCCGCCTACCTCTGCGATCCAGCATCGGCCCCCGCTGAGTTTCTTCTGACAAAGAGCCAGTACCAGGCGGAAACGGGCCGGGCCGTGGAGCGCGGGGCCCTGTTCTTTCAGATCCGGCAGGCGTTCCCTCCCGGTGAGATTACGCCGGAGGAGGCAAACAAAATCGGCTATGAAACGGCCATGCGCTGGACAAAGGGCAAGTACCAGTTTTTTGTCTGTACTCACATTGACAAGGGCCACATTCATAATCACATTTATTACAACTCCACGGCCCAGGACTGCTCCCGGAAGTTTCACAACTTCATCGGCTCCAGCTTTGCGGTGCGGCGGCTCTCTGACCGGGTGTGCATTGAGCATGAGCTGTCTGTTATCCAAAATCCGAAACAGCACAGCAAGGGCCGCTTTCTCCATTATGGCCAGTGGATTGGAGAAAAGCCGCCCACCGCACAACAGCGGGTGCGGCTGGCCATCGTGGAGGCCCTGGGGAAAAAGCCCGCCGACTTCCCGGCGTTCCTGCGGCTCATGGAGGAGTCCGGCTTTCAAGTAAAGCATGGGCGGGGCGGCGTGATCTCGTTCCTGGCCCCTGGGCAGGATAAGTACACCCGCCTGCGGGCATCCACCCTGGGCCCCGGTTTCGATCCCGATGACATCCGGGCGGCGATTGCCGGGGAGCGGCCCATCCCGGAGCTTCCCCAGGACAGCCCGGCCCCGGCCCGGCGCGTCAATCTGATCATCGACATTCAAGAGCGCATGGCCCAGGGCAAGGGCCCGGCCTATGAGCGGTGGGCCAAAGTCTATAACATAAAGCAGATGGCCGCCGCGCTCCTGTATCTCCGGGAACACGATCTTATGGACTATGCGGCGCTGGCATCCAGCACGGAGGCGGCGGTGGATCGGGCTCACAAGCTGGCCGGGGAGCTGCGGGACACGGAGGCCGCCCTTGCCAAAACCTCCGAGCTCATGGGCGCGGTGGTGCAGTACGCCATCGTGGCGGAAAACGCCGTGGTTGGCGAAAATGCCGTGGTTGGCGCCCGTCCGGAGGAAATTGAGCAGAAGGATGAATGGGGCGTGGCTGTGATCGGGGACAACATTAAAATCGGCGCCGGCGCCGTGGTGCCCCCCAAGGCGATGATTGACAAAGATATTCCGGAGGTGGCGAAAGATGCGCGGAAATAATGTGATGGGGCTGCTTTTCTCCAATATGCATGAGGAATCGATTCGGGAACTGACGGACCGGCGCACTATGGCCAGCGTACCCATCGGCGGCAGATACCGCATGATCGATTTTACGCTGAGCAGTATGGTGAACTCCGGAATCAACCGGGTAGGGGTAATTACCAAACGAAATTATCAATCTCTGATGGATCACCTGGGAACCGGAAAGGCGTGGGATCTTTCCAGAAAACGCGACGGTTTGTTCATTCTGCCGCCCTTTGGAGCGGGCGGCGGGGATTTTTCTAACCGCATTGAAATTCTTCACGCCAATATGGGCTTTTTGACCAACTGCAAAGAAGAATATGTACTGCTTTCTGACTGTGACGCTATTTTCAATATGGACTTTAAGCGTGTGATCGCGGAGCATATCAAAAACGAGGCGGATGTCACTTTAATTTACCGCTGGGGCAGGCTGCCGAAAAACGGCGACGAAACCATGGTGCTTTCCTTAGAGCCCGATGGGAGAATCAAGGATTTGATTATCGATCCCAACGGCGACGAGGAATATAACTATGCCTTCAATATGCTGCTGATCAAGCGGGAGCTTCTGATCCGGCTGGTGAATGAGTGCAGCAGCCGGAATAAGACCAACTTTAAGCGGGACATTCTGCAATCCAATGTGGAACAGCTGAAAATGTTTGGCTATGAGTTTGACCATTACTCCCATGTGATCTGCTCCATGAACGATTACTTTGAGGCCAATATGGAACTGATGAGCAGCGAGATCCGGGACGATTTGTTTAACGCCCAGCGTCCGATTTATACGAAGGTCCGCGACGATATGCCCGCCAGGTACGGATTGGGCTCTGTAGTGAAAAATTCGTTGATCGCCAACGGTTGTGTGATCGACGGGGAAGTGGAAAACTGTATCCTATTCCGGGGCGTAAAAATCGATAAGGGCGCTAAGGTGAAAAACTGCGTTATCATGCAGGACACCCGGATCGGCTCCAATTGCAGCCTGAAGTATGTGATTACGGATAAGGATGTGTTGATTAAGGATGGAAGAACACTGATGGGCTTCCAGTCTTATCCCGTATATATCAGTAAAGCGTCTGTGGTTTAAAGGGGGTAATGAATTTGAAGGTTTTATTTTGCACCAGCGAGGCTCTTCCGTTTGCGGCATCCGGCGGATTAGGTGATGTGGCGGGGGCTTTGCCTCAGGCGCTGCGCCAGCGGCTGATTGGCTG
>ERZ827037.2547-NODE-2547-length-14926-cov-3.283303_pt1 | contig 14926 bp, 15 predicted proteins | sample MGYA00519924_ERZ827037 | MGnify/ENA primary metagenome ERZ827037 (study PRJEB31778, sample SAMEA3449250) | human gut metagenome | biome: human gut; feature: human-associated habitat; material: faeces | place: United Kingdom | collected 2010/2012 ...
AATGCGGTGCGCTGCACCTGCCTCACAGAATGTGCCAGGAGTGCGGTACTTACAATGGCCGCACGGTCAAGGTCGTCAAGTCCGTTGCCGCGAAATAAGGAACATGCATGCTTCAGGAGGGAAGAGACGATCTTCCCTCCTTGCTTTTGGCCTTGCTATCCTGTATGCAGGCGGGTATAATAAGCCTGAACGCGGACGGTGGATGCACCGCCGCTTTCGGCGTATTGCCGCCTGTGCAGAAAGCGGCAGTCTGAAATGATGTTTCCCCCTGCGGGGGGCTGAAAGAGAGAAAGGAAGTGAGCGCCGATGAAACCCATCATTGCCATTGTGGGCCGGCCCAATGTGGGCAAGTCCATGCTGTTCAACAAGCTGATCGGCAAGCGGCTTTCCATTGTGGAGGACACCCCGGGCGTGACCCGGGACCGGATTTACGGGGAGACGGACTGGAACGGCCGGCAGTTCATTCTGGTGGACACCGGCGGCATCGAGCCCCGGACCGACAGCAAAATGCTGGAGTTCATGCGCCAGCAGGCCCAGATCGCCATTGACAACGCCACGGTCATCGTGTTTTTGACGGACATCAGGACGGGTCTCACCGCTGCGGACCACGAGGTGGCCAATATGCTGCTGCGCAGCGGCAAGCCCATCGTCCTGGCGGTGAACAAGATGGACTCCACCGGAGTCCCGGACCCGGACTTTTACGAATTTTACAATCTGGGACTGGGAGACCCCATCGCCGTCTCCGCCGTCCACGGCCACGGCACCGGCGACCTGCTGGACGCCTGCGTGCAGTATTTCCCGCCGGAGGATGAGGAGGAAGAGGAGGACGATGACGCCATCAAGGTGGCGGTGATCGGCAAGCCCAACGCCGGCAAATCCTCCCTTATCAACCGCATCCTGGGGGAGGAGCGCACCATCGTCTCCGATGTGGCGGGCACCACCCGGGACGCTATTGACTCCCGGTTTGAAAACGACAAGGGCAAGTTCGTCTTTATCGATACCGCCGGCATGCGGAAGAAGTCCAAGGTGGAGGAGGACGTGGAGCGCTACAGCGTCCTGCGGGCCACCATGGCCATCGAGCGCAGCGACGTGTGCCTCATCATGATCGACGCTACCGAAGGCGTCACCGAGCAGGACACCAAGGTGGCGGGCCTGGCCCACGAGGCCGGCAAGGCCAGCATCATCGTGGTAAACAAGTGGGACCTGATCGAAAAGGACGGCAAGACCATGGACAAGATGCGCCAGGAGGTCCAGAACGGCCTGGCCTTCATGACCTATGCGCCCATCCTCTTTATCTCCGCCAAAACGGGCCAGCGGGTGGACCGGCTCTTCGAGCTCATTGATTACGTCTCCAACCAGGCCTCCACCCGCATCACCACGGGCATGCTCAATAACGTCCTCTCCGACGCTCAGACCCGGGTGCAGCCGCCCTCTGACAAGGGCCGCCGCCTGAAGATCTATTATATGACCCAGGTAGGCATCCGGCCGCCCCATTTCGTGGTGTTCTGCAACGACGCCCGGCTCTTCCACTTCTCCTACCAGCGGTATCTGGAAAACTGCATCCGAAATACCTTTGGCCTGGAGGGCACTCCCATCATCCTCTCCATTCGCCAAAAGGGCGATAAGGAGGAGTGAGACCATGCCTATACCGATCGACGGCAATCCCCTGATCCTGGCCCTGCTGGCTACGGTGATCGCCTATTTCTGCGGCTGCTTCAACGGCGCCGTCATCGTCTCCAAGTATATCCTCCGGGACGACGTCCGCAATCACGGCAGCGGCAACGCGGGCCTGACCAATTTCTACCGCACCTTCGGCGGCCCCCTGACCTTCGTGGTGATCCTGACGGATGTGCTCAAGGCGGTGGTGGCCATCCTGGTGGGTGCCTCTTTGTTCAGCGGTATTGCTGTGGACGTCGCCTGGGTGCCATACTTCACGATTCTGGGCAAATACTGGTCCGCGCTGTTCTGCCTGCTGGGCCACATGTTCCCCTGCATGTCCCACTTCAAGGGCGGCAAGGGCATCCTCTCCGGCGGTACCATCGCGCTGATGATGGACTGGCGGATCGCCCTGGTGGTCTGGGGCGGCTTCCTGATCCTGGCCATCGTGACCAGATACGTGTCTCTGGGATCCGTGTGGGCGGGAGCCAGCTTCCCCTTCATCTCCTGGTATTGTTATCCTTATTTCTCCATCGTGGTCCTGGCCTTTATCATTGGGGGGCTGGTGGTCTGGCAGCACCGGGGCAATATCCGGCGGCTGCTCCACGGAAACGAAAATAAATTCAGTCTGCATCCGAAACGGGAGGGAAAGACATGAAAGCTGTGGTCATGGGCAGCGGCGGCTGGGGCACGGCCCTGAGCCAGGTCCTCTGCGACAACGGACACGATACCTGGCTCTGGTCCCATAACGCTGCCAAGGCGGCGGAGATGCAAAAGACCCGGGAAAATCCCCTGCTCAAGGGTGTGATCCTGCCGGAGACGCTGCAGATCACCAGTGACCTCTCCTGTCTGGAGGGGGCGGACCTGGTGGTCAGCGCGGCGCCCTCCTTCGCTGTCCGGGAAACCGCCCGGAAGATGGCGCCCTACCTGAAACGGGAGACCATCCTGGTGTCCGTCTCCAAGGGCATTGAGCGGGACACCAATCTGCGCATGAGCCAGGTGATCGAGGAGGAGACCCATCACCTCTGCCGGGTGGTGGCCTTGTCCGGCCCCTCCCACGCGGAAGAGGTGGGCATCCGGATGCCCACGGGATGCGTTTCCGCCTGCCCGGACCGGGCGGCGGCCCGGTTCGTCCAGGACGTGTTCATGAACGACTATTTCCGCATCTACACCAGCTACGACATCGTGGGCGTGGAGCTGGCGGCGGCGCTGAAGAACGTGGTGGCCCTGAGCTGCGGCATCTGCACGGGTCTGGGCTTCCAGGACAACACCAAGGCGCTGCTGATGACCCGAGCCATGGCGGAGCTGACCCGCCTGGGCGAGCAGCTGGGCGGTACCCGGCGGACCTTCGGCGGCCTTGCCGGCATGGGGGATCTGATCGTCACCTGCACCTCCATGCACTCCCGGAACAACCGGGCCGGCATTCTCATCGGCCAGGGCAAGACGCCCCAGGAGGCCATGGCGGAAGTGGGCGCCGTGGTGGAGGGCTACTATGCCGCCGAGAGCATCCATCAGCTGGCGGCGCGGGAGGGCGTGGAAATGCCCATCTGCACCTGCGCCTACGAGGTACTCTACCAGAACAAGGACGTCCGCGGTGTGGTCACGGAGCTGATGACCCGGGCCAAGAAGGACGAACTGCTGGAGACTACATGGCTGTAAACGCCGGCGAGTGCATCGAAATCAAAAAAGAGCGGGGGAGACCCCGCTCTTTTTCGCGCCGTGTTTAGTTGCCTTTTGCTGTTTCCCGTTCCAGCACCCGTCGGGCGAAGGCCTCCATGGAGCAGTCCTCCACCGTTTCGCCGGGCCGGATCACCAGATCGAAAAAGCAGCTGGGGATCTCCCGCTTGCGCAGCTCCTTTTCGATGCACAGGGAGCAGCCCTGGTCGTGGTTTGCCGGGTGGCACCGGCATGCGGTGTTGCGGCAGGGACAGAAATGGGCCATGGGAGCACTCCTTTCCGAAAAAAACAAGAATCCCGGACCGAAAGGTCCGGGATTGAAGTTTGTACAACTTAGACCGCTCTGGTGACTTTACCGGAACGCATACACCGGGTACAAACATACACATGGCGGGGGGAACCATTGACGATCGCCTTCACACGCTTCACATTGGGCTTCCAGGGACGATTGGAACGCCGATGAGAGTGAGAGACCTGAATGCCGAAGGTTACGCCCTTGTCGCAGAACTCGCACTTAGCCATCCGTTGCACCTCCTTGCTGTTGCGTACTGCGTGCCGGCTATTCACAGGCACAGGTGATATAATAACAGAAAAGAAAGAAAAATGCAAGCAAAAATTTCAAAAAAATTCAAGGAATTTGCAGCCGGGTCAGCGGGGAGGCCTCCGGCGCCTGTATGCGCGGAAAAGAGAGGCGCCGGGTACCGCCAGGAACCCAATCCCCAACAGGGCCAGTCCCGGTTTTTTGGTGTCGATGCCCACCAGGAGCAACAGTCCCGCAAGCCCCAGAAACACCAGCAGCAGAAGACCTCCCGCCAATATGCGGACCGGCCGGGGCAGCCACTGTCCCTTTGCAGATGTCATGGCTCCATCCCAGAAAAGTCCCAAGAGCAGTTCCGCCAGATCGCCCATTTTGCCTGCCTCCCGAAAAAGTGATCATCCAAGCTTACGGCCACGGTATCATATTGCGGAGAATTCGTCAAGGCGGCGGCCGAGCAGGGCGGCAAAAGAGCAGATTGCTTCAGGCGGCGGCAGGCATGGGTGTTGCGAAAAGGGGGAAAATCATATATAATAAATTGAATTGTACGTGCAGCGGAATTTTTGACCGCACAGCCGGGTGTTCGTGCCCGGAGGATCAACAGGACGGGCGCTGCCCCGCCGGAAAGGACAGGATCATTATGCAGGAACGCGGCCTGAAAATCACGGAGTTCGTCTCGCTATTCAATCTGGAGGTACTCAACAAGGGCAGCGATTTTGACACCGCCCAGCTGACCATCACGGACGTGAACCGTCCCGGCCTTCAGTTCCACGACTTTTACGACTATTTTGACCCCCGCCGCCTGCAGGTCATCGGCAAGGCGGAGGTGACGTATCTTAAGGGATTGAGCGACGAGCGCCGCCGCAAGTGCTTTGACGATCTGTTCCTGTATGACATTCCCGCCCTGGTGATCTCCCGGGGGCTGGACTGCTTCCCGGAGTGTCTGGAGAGTGCCCAGGAGCATGAAAAGACGCTGCTGCGGACCCAGGAGACCACGGTGGACTTCACCAGCCACACCATCGAGCACCTCAACCGGGTGCTGGCGCCCTGCGTCACCCGCCACGGCGTGCTGCTGGACATCTACGGCGAGGGCGTCATGATCACCGGCGACTCCGGCATCGGCAAGAGCGAGTCCGCCATCGAGCTGATCATGCGGGGCCACCGCCTGGTGGCGGACGACGCAGTGGAGCTGCGCCGGATCTCCAATCAGCTCATCGGCACCGCACCGGAGGTGATCCGCTACTATATCGAGCTGCGGGGCATCGGTGTCATCGACGTGCGGCAGCTCTTCGGCCTGCGGGCCATCAAGACGGAGTCCCCTCTGGATCTGATCGTCCATTTCGAGCAGTGGGACAACACGAAGTTTTACGATCGGCTGGGCATCGAGGAGCACTTCACCCAGATCCTGGATGTCCAGGTGCCCTACCTGGTGATCCCGGTGCGGCCGGGCCGGAACCTTGCCAGCATCGTGGAGGTGGCGGCCATGAACAACCGCCAGCGGCGCTACGGTGTCAACGCGGCCCAGGAGCTGGCCCGCCGGGTGGACCTGCGGGCCGACGGCGGCCGGATGTAAGGAGGAAGCGGACATGTATGTTGGTATTGACGTAGGCGGAACCAACCTCAAGGCGGGCCTTGTGGACGAGACGGGCCGCATCCTGGCGGTGGAGCGGACGCCCCTGGACTTTCAGGGGCCGGAGGCCTTTGCCGCCACGCTGGCGGAGCTCTCCCAGGCCGTGATGGCCGCCGGCGGGGCGGAACCCGCCCAGGTGGAGTATGTGGGCGTGGGGCTGCCCGGCGCCGTGTCCGGGGGAGACGTGGTGTACACCACCAACATCCCCATGGAAAACGTTCCTCTGGAGGCCCTCTTCCGCCATACGCTGGATCTGCCGCTGCTGCTGGGCAACGACGCGGACTGCGCCGCCGTGGGCGAGTTCTTCTGCGGCGCCGGGCGGGGGACTAGGGACTTCGTGGTGGTGACGCTGGGCACCGGCATCGGCGGCGGCATCATCCTGGATGGAAAGCTCCGGGGCGGTCTTGCCTCCAGCGAGGCGGGACACCTGGTGATCTGCCACGACGGTGAGCCGTGCAACTGCGGCCGCCGGGGCTGCTGGGAGCGGTATGCCTCCGCCACCGGTCTGATCCGGCTGACCTGGGAGGCCATGGCGGCCCACCCGGAAAGCGCTCTGCACGCCCTGGCCGCTCAGGGCGGCGTGGAGGGTCGGACGGCCTTTGAAGCGGCGCAGCAGGGGGATGAGACGGCGCTCACGGTCTGCCGTACATACGTCTCCTATCTGGCCGATGGTCTGGTGAGCCTCATCAACATCCTCCGGCCGGAGGTGGTGGCCATCGGCGGCGGCGTGGCGGCGGCACCGGACCATCTGCTGCTGGATCCGCTGCGGGAGATCGTATCCCGGGAGAGCTTCGGCTGCCATGGCGGTCGCTGCACCCGGGTGCTGCGGGCGGAGCTGGGCAACGATGCCGGCATTATCGGCGCGGCGCTGCTGGGCCGCGCGCAGTAACGCATAAAATGGGAGGTCCAGGCATGGATTGGTATACAACATTGGATGAACAGGTGGCGGCGTATCTGCCGGATCTGACCTATTTGAAGGAGGAGCCCATGAGCCGCCACACCTCCTTCCGCATCGGCGGGCCCGCCCGACGACTGGCGCTGCCGGAGCGGGGGGAGCAGCTGGTGCTGCTGATGAGCTTTGCCCGGGAGGCGGGGACCACTCCGCTGGTGGTGGGCAACGGTACGAACCTGCTGGTCTCCGACCGGGGGCTGGACCGGCTGGTGATCGACACCACCGGAATGCGGCAGATGGAGCGGTCGGAGGGGAATATCCTGACGGCGGAGGCCGGCGTGCCGCTGGCGCGTCTTGCGGACTTTGCCTGCCGGGAGGGGCTTGCGGGGCTGGAATTTGCCCACGGCATCCCCGGAACTCTGGGCGGCGCCGTGTGCATGAATGCCGGTGCCTACGGCGGAGAGATGAAGCAGGTGGTCACCTCGGTGACGGCTCTGTTCCCGGAGGAGGGCATTCGCACGCTGACGGCGGAGGAACTGGACTTCAGCTATCGCCACAGCTTCTTCTCTGATCATCCTGACGCGGTGGTGCTTCGGGCCACGGTGGCGCTGACGGAGGATGCCCCGGAGGAGATCCGGGAGAAGATGCAGGACTTCATGTCCCGCCGCAAGGCCAGCCAGCCCCTGGAGTTCCCCAGCGCCGGCAGCACCTTCAAGCGTCCTGCGGGCCACTTTGCCGGGACCCTCATCGACCAGTGCGGTCTCAAGGGCCTCACGGTGGGAGGCGCCCAGGTCAGCGAGAAGCACGCGGGCTTTGTCATCAACCGGGGCGGTGCCACTTTTGAGGACGTGACGGAGCTGATGCGTCAGGTGCAGCAGCGGGTATACGCGGAGACCGGCGTCCGGCTGGAGCCGGAGGTCCGCATCGTGGAAGCGTGAGCGAAAGGGGCGTTTGCATGGAAATCCTGATCATCTCCGGCCTCTCCGGCGCGGGGAAGAGCAAGGCGGCCTCCTTCCTGGAGGATATGGGCTTTTATATCGTGGACAATATGCCTGCCGCCATGATTTTGAAATTTGCGGAGTTCTGCACTGTCAGCAATGGCCGTTACGACCGGGTGGCGCTGGTGTACGATGTGCGGACCGCCAACTCCTTCACGGAGTTTTTCGAGGTGCTGGATAAGCTCAAGGCTATGGACTGCCAGTGCAGGATGCTGTTTCTGGAGGCCTCGCCGGAGACTGTCATCAAACGTTACAAGGAGACCCGCCGCCGCCATCCTCTGCGGGACGGGGCGGACTCTCTGGAGGAGGCCGTGCGCCAGGAGCGTGCGCTGATGCAGCCGGTGAAGGACCGGGCGGACTATGTGGTGGATACCTCCCAGCTTTCCACTGCCCAGCTGCGCAGCGAACTGCTGCGCCTCTTCGACACCCGGGGAGAGAAGGCCGGCATGACGGTGAATGTCACCTCCTTCGGCTTTAAATATGGTCTGCCGATGGAGGCGGATCTGGTGATGGATGTACGGTTCATGCCCAACCCTTATTACATCGAGACCCTCCGGCCTAAGACCGGGCTGGACCGGGACGTGTATGAGTACGTGTTCAAGTTCCAGCAGACCCAGGACTTCATGAAGCGGCTGGAGGATCTGCTGGCTTTTGTACTGCCGCTGTATGCCGAGGAGGGCAAGACCTCGCTGACCCTCGCTGTGGGCTGCACCGGCGGCCATCACCGCTCTGTGGCGGTGACCCATGCCCTGACGGAGTTTATCCATCAGCAGGGCTATCCGGTGACGGAGAACCACCGGGACCTGGCCCGGGGTGTTTGAGATGGCGGCCATGAAGAAGCAGCGGCCGTCCTACCGGATGCCCAGGGCTCATGGGCCCCGGGTCACCGTCATCGGCGGCGGACACGGCCTTTCCAATATGCTGCGGGGGCTCAAGCAGTATACAGAAAATCTCTCTGCCGTGGTCACCGTGGCGGACGACGGCGGCGGCTCCGGGGTACTGCGGCAGGACCTGGGTATGCCGCCCCCCGGTGACATTCGGAACTGCATGGAGGCTTTGGCCAATACGGAGCCGGTGATGCGGGAGCTGCTGCATTACCGCTTTACAGAGGGGTCGCTGGCAGGACAGAGCTTCGGCAATCTGTTCCTGGCGGCCCTCAACGGCATTTCTCCCTCCTTTGATGTGGCGGTGAGCCGCATGAGCGAGGTTTTGGCCATCACCGGCCGGGTGCTGCCGGTGACCACGGCAGACGTGCAGCTGGAGGCGGAGTTTGAAAACGGCGCCAGCGTGGTGGGGGAGTCCAAGATCTTCTACTGCAAAAAGCGGGAGGACTGCCGCATCCGCCAGGTGCGGCTGATCCCGGAGCACCCCCAGGCCCTGCCGGCGGCAGTGGCCGCCATCCGGGACGCGGACATGATCGTCCTGGGCCCCGGGAGCCTCTACACCAGCATCATCCCCAACCTTCTGGTGGGGGGCATCGTGGAGGCCATCCAGTCCTCCGACGCACTGAAGGTGTATGTGTGCAATGTGATGACCCAGGAGGGGGAGACGGAGGGCTACACCGTTTCCGACCATATCTCGGCGCTGTTCAAGCACTCGGTGCCGGGGCTTTTTGACCTGTGCCTCACCAACTCCTCGCCCATCCCCAAGGGCGTGGCTGCCCGGTATGCCCAGGAGGGGGCGGAGCTGATCCGCTGTGACTGGGAGGAGTGCGCCCGTCTTGGGGTGGAGATCGTCAACCGTCCGGTGGCCACGGTGGAAAACGGCTTCGTCCGCCACCATCCCGGCCATCTGGCCCGGGAATTGATTTTGCTCCATGCCGAGCGCAGCGTCCGCATCGCCGGAGATAGCTTCGACTTCCGGGACGATACCTACCGGGTGGAGGAGGACTCGTGAACAACCGGACAAGACCAAACATGGCGTATTCTCCCCGGGGGAGCGCCCTGGAACCCATAACGGAGGAATCCCCTGATGTCCTTTTCCTTTGAAGCGAAAAACGAATTGTGCCGCCTTCCGGTGCAGAAGCTCTGCTGCGCCCGGGCGGAGGCTTATGGTGTGCTGCTCTACTGCAATACCTTCAGCTCCACCGAGGTGCGCATCATTACGGAAAACCCCAATCTGGCCGCCCGGCTGCCCCGGCTGTTCCACCGGGCGTTCAACCTGCGCTTCGACCGCCAGCCGGAACCGGACCAGCCGGGCAAGCAGATCTTCCAGATCACGGAGCGCAAGAAGCTGGACCACATCATCAATCTCCTGGGATACGACCCACGGCAGAATCTGGTGCTGCATATCAACTTCGGATTGCTGGAGGATGCCTGCTGCCGGGCGTCCTTTCTGCGGGGGGTGTTTTTTGCCGGCGGCAGCATCACTGATCCCCTCAAGCGCTACCACCTGGAGTTGGCCACCTCCCATCTCCAGGCCAGCCGGGAGCTGGAGGCGCTGCTGCGGGAGGACCACTTCCCGCCCAAGAGCGTCAGCCGCAACGGCAGCTTTATCACTTACTTCAAGCAAAGCGACCAGATCGAGGACTTCCTTACCCTCATCGGCGCGCCGGTGGCGGCCATGAAGGTGATGTCCGCGAAGATGGAGAAGGACTTGCGGAACAGCGTCAACCGCCGCCTCAACTGCGACAGTGCCAATCTGGACAAGGCAGTGGAGGCATCCCAGGAGCAGCTGGAGGCCATCCGGAGGCTGGAGGAGGCGGGAGTGCTGGAGACGCTGCCGGACAAGCTGAAGCTGACGGCGTCGCTGCGCCAAGCCAATCCCGAGCTGAGCCTTTCAGAGCTGGCGGAGGAATTTGACCCGCCCGTGACCAAGTCCTGTCTGAATCATCGGCTGCGCAAGCTGGTGGATCTGTCGAAAAAACTGTAAAGCAAAAACACAATACACATATTGGATTACAATTAAAATTGGAGGAATTGACCAATGGATCGCTGTGCAATCGCCTATGAATATCATAAAGCTGGATATAACTGTGCCCAGTCGGTGGCTGGCGCCTTCGAAGATCTGACGGGGCTGACGAAGGAGCAGCTGATGGCGCTTGCCGGCGGTTTTGGCGGCGGTGTGGGCGGCAGCCATGAGGAGCTGTGCGGCGCTGTCAGCGGCGCCGTGCTGGTACTGAGCCTTCTGTACCCCCACACTGACGGCGGAGACAAGGCGGGCAAGATGCAGGCGTATGCCAAGGCAAAGGAGTTCCGCCGCCGCTTCCAGGAGGTCTTCGACCTGACCCGGTGCGGAGAACTGCTCCGGGCCCGTCCCGGTGTGACAGAGAAAAACCCCGCCGCCCAGCGGCTGGGCGTTACCGCTCACTGTGACAACATGATCGTCACCGCCGTGGAGATCGTGGAGCAGATGCTCGCGGAGGACCCGGCCAAGGCCTGAGCCCGGGGAAAGGAGGCACGCTGCCATGGGAAACGGGGGAGCATCCCCTGTCGGACGGTGGTGGATTCCCGGCGTCCATATCTGGCAGAGCGTTCTGACACCGCAGCAGCTTTCGGCGCGGCTCCGGCTGCAGGCCGGGGCCGTGGGGCCGGACTGGTGCCTGCGGTGGAAACCGGCGGGGAAGGGATACCGGCTGCGGCTGGAACCGGCGCTGTTTCTGGCCCGGGTGCGGGGACAGTTTGACCTGCGCCTGTGGGTCCGGGAGATGCCGGAGGGCTGTAAACTTACCGGAATTTTTCTGCCGGACCTTCCTACGGCGATATTTGCCCTGCTGGCGCCGCCGCTGCTCCTGCGGTTTGCGGCAGGAACGGGCGGCCCGGCGTTTTCCTGGCTGTTCTCTCTGTTGGGGACGTGCTTTCTTCTGGCGATCCCCCGCCTGCCCTCCGCTATCCCCGGCTGCTGCCCCCACTGCGGGAAAAAACTCTGACCCCAATACTTCGGAAAGGAACCTGCTATGTCCTTCGTCCATTTACACGTCCATACGGAATACAGCCTTCTGGACGGCGCCTGCCGCATCAAGGATTTGCCCGGCGTGGTGAAGTCCATGGGGCAGACCGCCTGCGCCATCACGGACCACGGCGTCATGTACGGCGTCATCGACTTCTTCCGGGCCTGCAAGGCGGAGGGCATCAAGCCCATCATCGGCTGCGAGGTTTATGTGACGCCCCAGGGCCGTACCCGGTTCGACAAGGTCCACGAGTTCGACGCCGAGAGCCGCCATCTGGTGCTGCTGTGCGAAAATGAGGAGGGGTACCGGAATCTCTCCTACCTGGTGTCCGCCGCCTGGACGGAGGGCTTTTACATCAAGCCCCGCATCGATCAGGCGCTGCTGCGGCAGTACAGCGGAGGACTCATCGCCCTCTCGGCGTGCCTGGCGGGGGAGATCCCCCGGCGTCTCCGGAACGGGGAGTATGAAAACGCCAAGGCCTACGCCCTGGAGATGGCGGACCTCTTCGGGCCGGACCGGTTCTACCTGGAACTCCAGAACCACGGCATCCCCGACCAAGTGGAGGTGAACCGTGGGATTCTGCGCATTCACCAGGAGACGGGCATCCCCATGGTCTGCACCAACGATGCCCACTACCTGCGCAAGGAGGACGCGGAGGCCCACGACGTGCTCCTCTGCATCCAGACCGGCAAGACGCTGGACGATGAGAATCGGATGCGCTACGAGCCCCGGAACTTCTACCTGCGCAGCGGGGAGGAGATGGAGGCTCTCTTTTCCGCCTTCGAGGGGGCGGTGGAGAACACCGGGAAGATCGCGGAGATGTGCAACCTGGAATTCACCTTCGGCAAGTACCACCTGCCGGAATTCCAGCTGCCGGAGGGGTACGACAGCTTCTCGTATCTGAAAAAGCTCTGTGACGACGGCTACCGGGAGCGGTACGGGGACGATCCGTCCCGCCGGTCCCAGCTGGAGTACGAGCAGAACATGATCGAGAAGATGGGCTTTACCGACTATTTCCTCATCGTCTCCGACTTTGTCCGCTACGCCAGGAGCGTGGGCATCCCTGTGGGCCCGGGCCGCGGCAGTGCGGCGGGCAGCATGGTGAGCTACTGTCTCCATATCACCGACATCGATCCGGTGCAGTATGGCCTCTATTTCGAGCGGTTTTTAAACCCGGAGCGGGTGAGCATGCCGGATATCGACATGGACTTCGGCGACACCCGCCGGGGAGAGGTGGTGGACTACGTCCGCCGCAAGTACGGCGACGACCACGTGGCCCAGATCGTCACCTTCGGCACCATGGCCGCCCGGGGCGTCATCCGGGACGTGGGCCGGGTGATGAACATCCCCTATGCCGAGGTGGACCAGATCGCAAAGCAGGTCCCCGGCGGCCCCGGAGCGCTGCACATCACGCTGGACGACGCCCTGCGGCTGAGCAAGCCCCTGCGGGAGCTGTACGAGACGGACCCCCAGGTGCAAAAGCTCATCGACACCGCCAAGGCCCTGGAGGGCATGCCCCGCCACGCCTCCACCCACGCCGCCGGCGTGGTCATTACGAAGCGGCCGGTGTATGAATACGTGCCCCTGGCGAAAAACGACGACGCCGTGGTCTGCCAGTATATCATGACCACCCTGGAGGAACTGGGGCTTTTGAAGATGGACTTCCTGGGCCTTCGGAACCTGACGGTGCTGGACGACGCGGTGAAGATGGTCCAGAAGGACCACCCGGATTTCCGGCTGGAGGACATCCCGGAGGATGACCAGGCGGTGTTTGACATGCTGACGGCGGGCAAGACCAGCGGCGTATTCCAGATGGAGTCGGCGGGCATGACCGGCGTGTGCGTGGGGCTCAAGCCCCAGTCTATTGAGGACCTCACCGCCATCGTGGCCCTCTACCGCCCTGGCCCCATGGAGTCCATCCCCCGGTTCATCGCCTGCAAGCACAACCCGGAGAAGGTCACCTACAAGCACCCCGCTCTGGTGCCCATCCTGTCCAACACCTATGGGTGCATCGTCTATCAGGAGCAGGTGCTCCAGATTTTCCAGCAGCTGGCCGGCTACTCCCTGGGACAGGCCGATATGGTCCGCCGGGCCATGAGCAAGAAAAAGCGCAAGGAGATCGAGCGGGAGCGGCAGTTTTTCATCTATGGGGACCCGTCCCGGGGGATCGCGGGCTGTATCACCAACGGCATCCCGGAGGACGCCGCCAAGGCCATCTATGAGGAGATCGACGCCTTCGCCGAGTACGCCTTCAACAAGGCCCACGCCGTGTGCTATGCCGTGGTGGCCTATCAGACGGCGTGGTTCAAATACCACCACCCCAAGGAGTATATGGCCGCTCTGCTCACCTCCGTGCTGGACTCCAGCGAGAAGGTGGCGGAGTACATCGCCGAATGCAGGGAGTGCGGCATTGAGCTGCTGCCGCCGGACGTGAACGAGTCCCAGGCGGACTTTACCGTCTCAGATGGGGGGATCCGCTTCGGCCTGGTGGCCCTGAAAGGGGTGGGCCGAAATGTGATCAACGGCCTGCTGGAGGAGCGGAGCAAGGGCGGACCCTTTACAGATTTTATGGACTTCTGCGACCGGGTGTTCGACCGGGACCTGAACCGGCGGGTGCTGGAGAGCCTGATCAAGTCCGGTTCCTTCGACCGGATGGGCTGTCGGCGCTCCCAGCTGATGGAGGTCTTTGGACAGGTGCTGGACGGCCTTGCCGCCAGCCGGAAGCGGAACCTGGAGGGCCAGCTGGACCTGTTCGGGATGGGGGGAGGCGAGGAGCAGGCCGCCCTGCCCGCCCTCCATCTGCCGGACATTCCGGAGTACAGCCCCCAGGAGCGGATGACGATGGAAAAGGAGGTCACCGGCCTGTACCTGTCTGGCCACCCCATGGACGCCTATCGGGAGGCGGCCCGGGCGGTGGGAGCGGTGACCATCGGCTCCATTCTGAGCGATTTCAGCCGGGAGGACGGCCCTGCCCGCTATCGGGACGGGGAGCAGGTCGCCGTGGCCGGGGTGATCTCTACCTACAAGACCCGCACCACCCGGAACAACACCCTCATGGCCTATGTGGATCTGGAGGACGACACCGCCTCCATAGAGCTGCTGTGCTTCTCCCGGGTGCTCAATGAGAGCGGGGGATACATCCGGGAAAACAGCGCCATCCTGGTCAATGGAAAGATCTCTGTGCGGGATGAGAAGGAGCCCCAGCTCATGGTGGACGCCATCCGCCCCCTGGGGGACCTGGATGGGAAGGCTCAGCCAGCCGGACAGCGGCTGTACCTCCGCCTGCCCTGCCGGGAGGACCCGCGGCTGCGGAAGGTGAAGCTGGCCCTGTCCTTCTTCCCAGGGGAGAGCCAGGCGGTGCTCTATTTCGAGGACTGCAAAAAGCGTGTGGGCACCCGGTGCCAGATCCATCCCGCCCTGGTGGAGGACCTGAAGGAGCGTCTGGGCGGGGAAAACGTAGTGGTAAAATAATGGATGCGATGACAAAAATGCTGTGCTCCGGCACAGCATTTTTGTGTGAAGTGGGTGGTGTCCAGGCGGCAGATATGATATAATCGAGGCGTCGGGCAAAGAAATGGAGGAGATACCATGAGATGCATGGACCTGACACACCTGATTTCCCGGGAAATCAGGTGTGTCAGGTCCATGC
>ERZ827037.2557-NODE-2557-length-14845-cov-4.379919_pt1 | contig 14845 bp, 18 predicted proteins | sample MGYA00519924_ERZ827037 | MGnify/ENA primary metagenome ERZ827037 (study PRJEB31778, sample SAMEA3449250) | human gut metagenome | biome: human gut; feature: human-associated habitat; material: faeces | place: United Kingdom | collected 2010/2012 ...
GGACGTAGTCCGGCAGCGGCTTTTCCTCCAGCTTCAGGGAGATAAAATAGGCGCTGGTGGTCCGCCAGATGGGATGGACCAGCAGGCCTGCTCCCTCCTGTGCAAAGACCTCCGAGAGCGCCTGAAACTGTTCATAGGCGTCCGGCCCTGCAAACGTTCCCTCCCCCTGAAAGATCCGGCAGGTCTCTCCCACGTCCTGAAGGACATATTGTCCAAAAGGCACCTTGTGTACCACCACCTGCCTCCGGTATTCTACGGAGTATGTCTCCGGATTATGGGGCCAGGTGTAGTCCTTGTAACGCATGGGTGTCAGGAGCATTGTCATTCCCCCCTTTCGTCTGCGGAAAACGCGCCGTCATAACGGCGGGCATCCCGCTGAAATACCCGGGAGATCTCCCTGGGGTCCCACGACGCTCCGCCGTCTGCCCAGATCAGCTCCGTCACCGTGTGCTCTCCCGGATCACCGACTGTCCAGGCCGTTTCCGGCAGAAACGACTGTCCGGCAGAAAGCCGTTCCGCCGCGGTACCATTCTCTCCGCTGTGTGCTGTTCCGCCGGTCTCTGCCTGGACAGTTCCCAGAACCTCCCCGTCTATTCCGCCTCGCATCCCATTCAGGGATGCGAGGCGGGTGGGAGCAGAAAGGCCCTTTCCAGCGGGGGTATATTCCCCCGCCGAAATCGTCTCTTTCATCGGGTCGTCCGGTTCCGCATCGGAGATCTCGTCCGGCTCCTCACTGCCGCGCATCAGCAGCCGGAGTGCGGACTGCTGGCGCAGCAATTCTTCACGGATGTAGTCCACTTTCCCATCACACTCCTCCCAGCTGACGGAACCGTTCCTCGTCGAACCCCGGATTGACTTCCCGGGCTGTCTTTTCCGGCTCCCCTGCCAGTTGACGCAGCAAATGCTCCATCTGGCGCCCCGTCAGTGCTTCCAGCACGGCAGTCTCGTTGGCAAACGCCGGTTCTCCCTGAAAAAAGCAGCACTCCGTCAAAATATGGGCGTTGCACAGCAGTACCCGCTCCAGCGGATCGTCCGCCATCTCCCGGCAGGTCCGCCAGATGGTCAGCAGCCGTGCCGCCGTGGGCGGACGCAGTTCGTCGATTTGAGGGCTCATGCCGTGGCCTCCAGCCGCTTGGATGCCACCACGGTGATTTTTTCCGCCACCATGGCGTTGAGCTGTCCCTCCTCGTGGATCGCGCTCCACTCGCAGCCGCTGTAAATGATCTTCCGATCCGGCTTGCAGATGACCAAAGAAAAGTCCTGCAAATCGTAGAAGTTGATGCCGTCGGACACCGCCTCGTCCGTGGCGTACAGGCGGGTCAGCTCCAGGGTGTACTGCTTTTGTCCTTCGATGGTGGCCACCGGCTCGTTTTCGCCGAAAGCCTCCACGCTCTGGCTGGACTTGGTGGCCTTGGCGGTGTAGCTCTGCACCACCGCCACCTTTTTTCCATCCAGCTCCAGATAAATGTCGGAGCTGGTCGGGAATCCGTTCATACTCGCTTTCTCTCCCTTCTTACACTGTGATGTGCACCGTCAGATAGATCTGGTTGAGACCGTGGGCCACGGCAAAGCTGAACTCCACCAGGCACACCGTAGGATCGTCCTCCGAGGCCGTCACCGTCACATCCCCGTACCCATCAATGATCTCCGCCTTTTTCTTTTTCTCCAGCTCCACGATCACCTGGGAGCGGATGGCGCTGCGGGTCTGGGCGGTGTTCTTGGTGCGGGTGAACTTGCTTCGCAGGGAGTTGCGTACAGAGGGGATCAGGTCATCCACGATCAAAATGGTGGTCAGCTCCCGCCAGGTGGTGTCCGCCGCCTCTCCGGTGGTGGTGCGGGTGGTGATGCCCCGGATCGGGGAAAGCACTCCTGCCACACTCTCCATGGGCGTAACGCCGCCTCGCACCAACAGGTCCACCTCATTGTCGCTGTATGTCTGGGCAACACCTCCCAGGCCCTTTACCTCCGCGCCGTTGAGAGGCACCGCCGGATCACGGTTGGAGGCGATGACGCCGGCCACCGCCGCCGCCATGAAAACACCGGAGATCGTCTCGCCGGCGCTGTCCAGAGCGTCGGGCCCCACCAGGACCATCCGCTCACTGTTGAGCTGCGCTGCCCGTTCCACCAGTTCCTCCGCGCTCTCCCCATTGCCGCCTACCACGGCGATCCGCTCCCTGCGGCTGGCGGAGGCCTCTTCCACCGCCGTCCGCAGGGCCTGCTGCACCGTCACGTCGGCGCTGTCGCATACCAGGATCTGAACATCCTGATCCGCCAGTGCCGCAAAGGCCGCCTGATAATCTGCCAGCTCCCCATTTTCCGCCACTCGCACCGCCACCACCGTGGAGGCGCCGTTGGCAAAGAGCAGCCGCAAAATGGTGGACATGCCCGGCGTCTCGGCATCCTCCCCAAAAGCCTCCACCCCGGCAGTGTAGCCGGTGACGGTCACCGGCTCTTTTTCCGTTCCCTTGACAGCCTTGGCCGCAACCCCGATGACCTTGGTTGCCTGTCCGGCGGATACCACCGCCGAAGCGTCGTAGGTCGAATAGACTCCCGGCCGCTCGTGTTCCAGTACGCTCACGTACACACAACTCCCTTCAATGTAAAGTCCAAAAAGGCGGTGGCATCCTCCTGGCTCCTGGCCGTAAAGACCGCCTGACAGCGAAGGCCGCCCCGGCGCAAAAACATCCCGGTGGCCTTCTCCCAGGAAATAGCCTCCCAGTTCAGTTCCCCGGCGCGGATCCCGGCGGGAAGACCTCCCAGCAGCACCTCCGCCGCTGCGGCGCAGCCCTCCTCGCACAGGGATGCCCGCGCGGCCCGGATCTCCACGGTGATGACTGCCTCCAGCTGTTTGCCGTAGAGCTCCTCCACTGTTCCGGCCTCCTCGTCCCAGACCTGGCCCAGGTAGTTGCAAAAGCCCACCGCCTTGCCCTCCGCGGTTCCCACGCTCACCGCAGCCACCGCACCGTCATACTGCTTCACCCGCTCCGGGGGAAAGGCGGCCATGGCCTGTACCCCAGCCTCACTGAGGGCATCGATCACCGCCTGTGAGATCTGCATCAGCTCTTTCATGATGCCGCCTCCTTCGCCTCCTCCAAAACTGCCCAGAAAACCATCGTCTGTTCTCCCAGGCAATAAGGGCGGCAGCTTCTGACCTGAAAGCGCCGTTCCTGCCAGCGCAGGGTATCCCCCGTCTCCAGGGACATCATCCCCAAATACAGCCACAGCCGCCCGTCCAGCCAGCCGATCCCGGTCATCTCATCCGGCACCTGCTCGCTCTTTTCCGCCAGGGGCTGGAAAAATGCCTGCACGGTCTGGCCCCCGGGTTCCATCGTCAGGTCCTGTCCGTATCTGGCCAGGACCTGTTCCCATCCTGTTTTCATCCCTGAACGCTCCGGAACTGGAACTGCTGCGGGTCGATGTAAGGGGACATCAGATGCTCTGCGGTCTCCCGCAGGCTCTGAGCCACCTTTGCCACTTCTCCTGCATCCCGTTCCCGGACCGACACCTCCCCTGCTGTAAAAGATGCCGCGCCGGCGGCGCTGCTTTGGAGTGTCAGGAAGTCGGCGGCGGCGGAAACCGCCGCCGCGCAGCAGAAGGTATCGCTGCAGTCCTCCACTGTCACATCCGGCCGCAGCCGCCGGCTCCAGATGGTCAGTTCCGCCCGGCAGAGAGATTCCAACAGTGAGGTGTCCTCCTCTCCGGCGCCGGTCACTGCCTTGGCCATAATAATCATCGCCGAAAGCTGCTGCTCTCCGGCCAGGCCGGTCTGCTCCGGGGCGCTCATACCTTGAGCACCTTGGACGCCTCGGGGAAGAGCTTGGCAAAGCCAGAGATGGAGGTGATGGCCGCCCGCTCCAGCTGGCGGTCAATCAGTTTGTCATACTCCACCGTCACCTCGCTGCCGCTGATCTGCTCCAGGGCGTAGTGGCGGTCCAGACCGATAAGGGTCCCCTGAGGCACGGCGCTGGAGCGCAGCAGCTTTGCCCCCAGAGGGGTGGTCAGGGTGCCGGTACCCTGGAAGTTGAGACCCGTCAGGGGATTCTGGAACTCGCTGAGCTTGAGCAGGGCGAGCATGACGTCGCTGCTGACCAGCATGGTGTTCATGGTGTAGGGGTCGAACTGGCTCCAGAAATCCAGCAGTGCGCCGTAGTCCAGGGTCTTGGCGGTGCCGGAGATGGGAGGCGTGCCCACGGTGAACACCTCCGCGGCGTTGTTGTTGCCGTCGCCGTTGGTGATGACGTCCACGGCATCCTGGAGATGCATCCGGCCGATGTAGGCGCCGATCTGACGCAGCGTCACGGAAAACAGGTCCAGCCGCTGGAAGCGGATGGCCTCGTAGGAGGCCACCAGCATCCGGCCCCGCTTGTGAAGACGCACCAGGTTCTCCTGGGTGCGGATAGAGGTCTCCGGAATGGCCGCGCCCTCCTCCACGCGGCGCAGGGCCTTGTCCTCCTCGGTGGGCACGGAGGCGATGGAGCGGTAGTCCATGCCGTCGAAGCTGGTCACCGTGGCGGTAATGTCAGGCAGGATGCTCTCCTCCTCCAGACCCTGGCGCACCACCCGGGAGACAAATTCCGGGAACAGCACGGCGGAGTCGGTGGTGTGGAAGAATTTCTCCACCATATCGGACCCGGCGCCTTTCACCCGAATGTCAAAGCGCTTGAGCTGACGCTGGAAGGCATCCAGCCCCTCCAGCGGGGTGCCGCGGTAGTGCTCGCTGGGGTCCAGTTCCTCCAGGGTCTGGGAAAAGCTGCGGCCGCTGCGGCCGTACATGCCTTTTTCCAGTTTCAAATTTTCATAGTGATAAGCCATGTGTCTTCCTCCTTACAGTGCAAACGTAACGGTTTCGGCGTCGGTGTCCACGTCCACCACCAGATAGCTCCGGCCGCCCTCGTCCACCTGGACGCCGCCGGTGCCGTCAGCGGAGAGGGTCTCCCAGCCCAGTTCCGGTGCCGTCTCGGTGTATCCGGCCGTCACCAGGCCCCCCAGGGCCACGGCACAGGCGTCGCCGCCCCGGCTGACGGAGAGCACCATGCCGCAGAAGGGGTCCCCCTTCGTGCAGGCTGCCACAGTGCCGTTGGCGCTGATCTTCACCAGTTCGCCCTCCGCCACATCACTTGCGGCAAAGGTTGCCGCCCACTGACCGATTCCCTCGTAAGAAAGCTTCATTGTCATCCTCCTTTTATTTGTCCAGGCCGTCAGACCAGGAACATCGACTCATCGTGTTTTTCCGGCGTCCGGGGCTGCTGGCACAGCTGTGCAGATGCCGGGAAACGGCTGTTCACCCGGGCCTCATAGGTCTTGCGCAGCTCCAGCAGCTCCGGCTCCTCCAGCTTCTCAGCAACACCGGCAAACACCTGCCCATCCAGGCCGTCGTCCGCCAGCATCGCAAGACGCACCACCTCCCGCCGCAGCCAGTGAAGATACTTGCGCCCCAGCTCTGCCTGCTTGCGCAGGACCTGCATCTGACCATCCTCCGGACCGAAGCGCTTCACCACACCGGCGTTTCGCTGGGCGGGTACCGCCACAAAGGACCACTCATAGGCGTCCGTGGGGTCCTGCAGCTCCAAAAAGCACAGCTGCTCGCCGTAGGTCTGCCCCTTTACATGGCTGCATGTCCCCTCGGACGCGCCGCATACGGAGCACACCCGCCGGGCCACACTGCATCCCACGCTGACCTCCTTCTTGATGCCGCCCTCGATCTCTGCGATGAGATCCCGGTTTTTTTCAGTCCGCAGCAGGTAGGCCCAGCCCTTGAGCCAGCAGTATCCATCCCCCGCCGCCGTCTGGCGGGCGGGCTCCTCCACCACTTCCGTCCGATAGATCCGGGCGGTCTGGCCCTGTGCGGACCACTGGTGGTCAAAAAGCCCGCTCTTTCCCAGGAACAGCTCTCCCAGCTTCTCCAGCGCCGCCCGGTCGAACCGCTCAAAATCCCGGTCCACCTCGTTGTCGCACAGCCGCACCGGGAAGAAGTAGACCTCTTCCGCCGTCAGCGGCGACTTGGTAAACTGGTTGATGTACGCCAGTTCCTCCTGAGCGGACGGCTGTTTCATGTCGTTTTCCACATCCATGCCCCCTTTGATGTTCATGTCGTGCCCTCTGCTGCCCGGATGCCCTCCGCCGCGTCATTTTCGATCCGCAGCTTCCGGGCCTGCTCCAGATACAGCTGGGCCTTTGCCTCTTCCACCTCGTCCTGCAAGTTGATGTCATCCCAGACCACCTCATACCCGCAGGTGAAGCCATGCATCCGCAGCCACAGCCTGCAGATTCGTTCCACGGTGGGCGTCAGCGCTCTTCGGATGGCGGTGATCTCGGTGGTCAGAAGATCCGCCTGCTGGGCGCTCATCCGCTCGGTGGAGGACCAGCTCAGTCCCAGCATGAAGGGCGGGATGCCCGTCTTGGCCACAACCTGCTCCAAAATCTGCCGCACCGGGACCTCGCTGTCCAGGATCGGCGCGTCGCCGCCGATGACCCGGATGTCCACATCCCCCACCGCCACGAAGTCCCGCACGCTGCCCTGCTTGGTCTCCTGCATGGCCTGAGACCACTCAGAGGCCAGCATCCGGCTCCGCTCCGCCGCCTGGCCGTTTCCGCCGTCCCGGCAGGTCACCGCGAAGCGCACGTTGCCGCACCGCTCCCAGTTCACGCCGACGGTGTGATAAATCTTCATCAAAATGTCGGTGAGAAACGGCAGCGACCGCATCAGCGACACGCCGTAGGGGTGCTCCGCCTCCGGATGAAACGGCGTAAAGAGCAGCAGGTTCTGAAACGGCAGCGGCACCATCCGGCCGGTTTCATCCGGTCCGCAGATGCAAAACTCCAGCGGCTGACTTCCCTCCCGGATGTCGATGCAGTCCGCCCGGCCGCACAGCAGCGCCGCGATGTCCCGGCCGCCTCTGGCAGGAACGATCTCCCCGATGGCCCTGCCGCATACCAGCAGGGAATCCAGATAGCAGTCCAGAAAGGCGTTGATCCCCTGCTGTCCCCGGCCGGTGGGCACGGTCCGCAGGAATGTCTGCAGCTGCCGCTGGGCTGTGGCGTCCTGACAAGTCGCACGCACACCGCCGGTCATGCGGATCAGTTTGTAAATGGCGGCATCCACCACGGGCACCGCCTCCCGCACCGCCCGATAGAGCTGCAGCTCTCCATTTTGCAGCGGCACATAGTCCGCCAGCATACCGAAGGGGTGGCGCTCACCGCTGCGCAGCTGTACCGTCCCCGGCACCGCAGTTTCTTTTTTTCGTCTGAACCAGTTCACCGGTTCTTGTCCTCCTCTCCTTTTTCGCTGCGGGTCATCCTGCGGACCGCCGTTCCACCCAGGCCGCAGCAAATCCGCCCCGCTCCTCGCCAGCCAGGTCCATGGCAAAATACCTCAGGTCGTCCATGGCGTGATCCTGTTCTTTCCTGGGCGCATCCCGGTCCTTGCGGGTATCCCAGCAGTAAACGGCCATTTCCCGGAGACAGTCCCGGCAGCTGCGGCACAGAATGATCCTGCGCCGCTTGAGCAGATCCGCCGTTACCCGGATTCCGTCCGCTACATCATTGTCTGCCGGAGTCACGGGAAATCCCGCCCGCCGCAGAGCCTGGATAAAGCTGGCTGCGGACGGGTCCACGATCACCCGCTCCGGCCTCCGGCCCGCCAGCAGTGTTCTGAGATCCTCCACATATTCCGCGTCGGTCTTCTGCTGTCCGACCTGTCGGGAGTCGTAGTAATACTCCTCTGTCCGGTACCAGGCGCCGTTGAGCTTCCCCCACAGCCCGAACGACGCCGGGTTTGCCGTCCCGTAGTCCACCGATACACGCCAGGCGGAGAATGTTCCCTCCGGTACCGCCTCCGGGTCCCGCTCCGGGTCATAGAAGTCGTAGACCCGGCCCTGAGCCGCTGTCCACTCGCCCAATACGAACCTCCGGTAGAAGGTCCCGGAATAGGCGCTGCGATAACGCGCCCGAATCCGTGGCGTCAGGGCGGGGTTATCCTCCATGGTAAAATGAAGATACAGTGCCCGCCGCTCCCGGGCTTTCAGGATCCACTCCTGGTAAAACCAGTGGGAGGGCCCCTCCGGGTTACAGTTGAACCACAGGCGGCTCCCGGGCACACTGCACCGGGCACAGGCCTGTTCCACAAAGCTCCGGGGCATCAGCGCCGTCTCATCCAGAAGTACCCCTGCCAGGGTACTTCCCTGGATGAGCGCCGCGCTGGACTCATCCCGTCCGCCGAAGAGCAAAAACCGGTTCTCCCTCCCCTGGAAGCGGACTGTCAATAGGTTTTCCGACCGTTTTTCCCGACAGAGGAACCCAAGTCCCTGTAAATAGGGCAGCAGCTCCGTCAGCAGATTGCGGCGCAAAGAGGCAATGGTTTTGCCGCACAGGCCGAACTGCTTTTTATCGAATACCGCCATAGCCCAGAGGAAGAAGGAAAGTCCCATGGAGAAGGTCTTTCCGCTCCGGACAGCACCGTCGCAGATGATGGCCTCCCAATTCTCGGGACGGCACCACCAGGAGAGTACTTTTTTCTGCTTGGGGGAAAAGCGCGTGATCTCAGTCGTCTCCCCACGCCTCCTTTTCTGTGCCGGCCTTGGTCAGTGCCTGATAAAGCGACTGTGCGGCGTTGGTGCTGGTACTCTCCAGCAAGCTGAAAAGCAGCTCCAGTGCCCGCAGCCGATCCACCAGCTTGATCTCCAGTCCCTTTTCGGTGGCTTTGAACTCCGCCACCGCCGTCAGATCCAGACCGGACAGCTCTGTTTCTCCAGGCCGGAGCGCCAGCCGGAGCACGTCATCCGCCCTGCCGAATGCCAAGTGGGCCAGCTGGCGCAGCACGTCCTCCTGCCGCAGTTCTCCGGCAGCAGCCTCCCGCATGCGCCGCAGGCACTGCCGGATGGGCTCCGTCCGCAGCCGTGCGTATCCATCCTGGTATCCGGCCGCGGCAGCCGCCTGATCGGCGTCCATGGTCCTGAGATAGGTTCGGCAGAACTTTTGCCGCTGTCCGTCCGTCTGCTTTTCCACGGCATCACCTCCTTGTCTACACTCCTGGCCGCCGTGGGAAAAAAGTTGCACGTTTTCGTGCAATCGGTTGGAAAATTTTTTAGTTGCGGGGTATTCTGTTTTCCTTCTCTTACAGTTCCAGCACTGTGCCACAGGCAAAAAAAAGCTGCAAAAAAAACGACCGCCTTGTGCGGTCGTTTTTTTGCAGAAAAGAAATGTTGTCTCCGCTGAGATCCCGAAGGTATGGGAAAAACCTGCCGGACTGTATTCCGTCAGGCGGCCTTTTGCTGTGTATAGGGCTGGAGCAGCTGCATGGCGGCATCTGCGTTTTTGATGCCGTAGAAAATCATTCCCACGGCGCAGTCACCGGCATTTTTCACCTCGGTCTCCACCTTGGGGTGGCAGGCCCTCCACCGCAGCTGCTTATCCACATCCTCCAGGATCGCGCTGCCGATGGCAAGGCACGGCCATTCGGTTTGATCTTTGACTACTTTACAGACATCCACATTCTGAAGCGGGATATAGAAAAAGGAATGGTCCCTGCACATCAGAATCACTCTCTGATTTGTAATCCAGTAGTGCTGACCGCGAAGGTTTCTCTGTTCAACCAGGGGAGACGCGATCAGCACCACGGCCACCAAGGCCAGCAGCGCGATCACGCCGGTATTTTTCTCCGTGTCCATTGCCAGGTAGATTGCCAAGGTACCGCCGCAGATGAGCACAGATAAAATCCACTGTCCAAGAACACGGATGCGATAGCTTCTCTCCAGAAGTTCAAACCGCTCCGGACTTCCCTGCCAGCGGATGCATTCTCCGTCTTTCAAATATTCTTTCAACCTTTTGTCCATGGTAAAGCTGCGCTCCTTTCAATTCGCTGTGGTGTGATCATTATACCGGTTTCTTCCATTTAATTGCTGATAAGTCTGCCGGTGTCTTTGTCAAAAACTTATAAAAGCTCCAAGATTTTTCTTATAACTCTTAACAGAATTTTTATGCATAATCTGATATACTAAATAAGTATCTATCCTCAGATTTTCGGAGTGGTTTAAAGGAGGCTTTTCCTTGTCATCTTCACCCAACCGTCCCTCCCGCCTGTTTTGTTTTTCCTGGCAGAACTTTTGGATCGCCACTGGGATTTTTGCGTGTGCCGTGGTTTTGTGCATGCTTCTGGGCATGGCGGACAGCACCGACGGCTTTGCATCCCCCATCTTTGTTCTGGCGGTTCTTTTGATTTCCCGTTTTACCGATGGGTATCTCTTCGGTCTGATTGCTTCTGTGCTGGGAGTGATCGGCGTCAACTTTATTTTTACTTACCCTTACTGGGCATTCAACTTCAAGATCACCGGATACCCGCTGACCTTTCTGACCCTTCTCATGGTCTCCGTCATCACCAGCACCCTCACCACCCAGGCTAAGCAGCAAGAGCAGCTTCGGGTAGAAAACGAAAAAGAAAAAATGCGAGCCAATTTGCTGCGCTCCGTATCTCATGATATTCGTACCCCTCTGACCTCGATCATGGGCGCCACCTCCACCATCCTGGAAAATCCAGGTCTTTCTCAGGAAGATCAGCGGGAACTTCTGGAGGACGCCCGGGACGAAGCACAGTGGCTGATCCGCGTTGTGGAGAATCTGCTCTCCATCACCCGCATCAATGACACGCAGACCGCCCAGATCACAAAAGAGCCTGAAGTCGCTGAAGAAGTACTGGGCGAGGCTGTCCGCAAATTCCGCAAGCGTTTTCCCCAGATCAGAGTCACGGTGGAGGCCCCGGACACGCTTTTGTTTGTCCCCATGGACCCCATTTTGATTGAGCAGGTTTTGTCGAATCTGATGGAAAACGCGGTGATCCACGGAGAGACCACCTCCCAGGTGCGGGTCTCCGTGCAAAAGGAATCTTCTTTTGCACGTTTTTCCATTTGGAACGACGGGCAGGAGATTCCTGCCAAGGACTTGCCGACACTTTTTGACGGTACTATCAAGCACAACGAGACCACCCCGGGAGACGGCAAGCGGAATATGGGCCTCGGCCTTTCCGTCTGCATGGCGATCGTGGGTGCCCACGGCGGAACAATGGAAGCAAAAAATCTTGATATGGGGGTGGAATTTACCTTCCGCCTGCCCCTTTCTGAGGAGGAATTACATGAACATCCGTGAAAAAATTCTGGTGGTAGAGGATGAGAAAAGCATTTCCCATTTCATCTCCACCGTCTTGAATTCCCATGGCTACGAGGCGATCCAGGCCCGTTCGGGAACAGAAGCCCTGTCCATCATCTCCTCTCATTGCCCGGATCTCGTGATTTTGGACCTGGGTCTCCCCGATATGGACGGCATGGAGATTCTGCGCAGCATTCGCAGCTGGTCCAGTCTGCCGGTGGTGGTGGTATCCGCCCGTTCCCACGAGCAGGACAAGGTAGATGCGCTTGATCTGGGTGCGGATGATTATTTGACCAAGCCCTTTGGTACGGATGAGCTGCTTGCCCGGGTCCGCACCGCCATTCGCCATACCCGTACCGCTTCCGGCAATGACGAGATCGCCCGGACGGGGACCTATACGGTCGGCGAGCTGACCATTGACTACAATAAACACCAAGTCCTAGTCCGTGGTGAAAATGTTCACTTGACACTCAGTGAATTTCGGATCGTGGCACTTTTGGGAAAGTATGCCGGCAAAGTGCTGACATATGATTTTCTGATCAAGGAACTCTGGGGGCCCCGCGCCAGCGGTGATAATCAGATCCTCCGGGTCAATATGGCCAACATCCGCCGCAAGATCGAAAAGAATCCTGCGGAGCCGGAATATTTGTTCACAGAGGTCGGCGTCGGTTACCGTATGGCGGAAGGCGACTGATTCTTACATATCTGTACTTTTGATGATCTTTTCTGCCTGGGAAAACAGGGTCCTGTCTGCTGACAGGGCCCTGTTTTTTTCAAAAGCAAAGGATTAGTTGATAATATTTTTATCTTTGAACGCGAAATCATAGCATATTCTAAACGTTTGTGTCCTATCTTTTAACAGCATTTCTCTTTGAAATCTGCTATCGTATAATTCAGATTTGGTCCTGTTTGGACCAGAAAAGGAGAGTGTGTGTATGACAACATTCATTATCGGCCTTGTGATCTTGTTCGTGGGCGCCGCAGTGTACGGCAAGTTCTGCGAAAAGGTCTTTGGCCCCGACGACCGGGAAACTCCCGCCTATTCCAAGCAGGACGGCGTGGACTACGTTCCCATGAGAGGCTGGAAGAACGCCCTGATCAACCTGCTCAACATCGCAGGTACCGGCCCCATCTTTGGACCCATCCAGGGCATTTTGTTCGGGCCCATCGCGTTCATTACCATCCCCATCACCAACATCATCGGCGGCGCCATGCACGACTATTTCTCCGGCATGATCTGCCTGCGTGACGGCGGCAGCCAGATGGCTTCCATGATCCGCAAGTATTCCAACAAGGGCGTCTATGGTGTTTACCAGGTGTTCTGCTCCCTGCTTCTGCTGCTGGTGGGCGCCGTGTTCATCTACACCCCCGGCGACATCGCTGCTACGCAGGTCTTCGGCTTTGACGGCAAGGCCACTTCCGTCTCCACCTGGGTCATCTACGGTGTCATCTTTGTCTACTACCTGATCGCCACCCTGTTCCCCATCGACAAGATCATCGGCCGGATCTATCCCGTCTTCGGCGCGATCCTGCTGTTCTCCGCCATCGGCGTGTTCATCGGCCTGTTTGTCAAGGGCTATCCCCTGCTGAACGTGTGGGATGACTGGAAGTCCCCCGTGTTCGACTTCACCGCTGCTGACGGCACTGTGACCTCCTTCAGCTATGGCGAGTACTTCGACGCCAACCACTTCATCCCCATCTTCTTCATCACCGTGGCCTGCGGCATGCTGTCCGGCTTCCATTCCACCCAGACGGCCATCATCTCCCGCTCCATGAAGAGCGAGCGTCAGGGCCGGATGACCTTCTACAACATGATGGTTCTGGAAGGCTTCATCGCCATGGTTTGGGCCGCTGCTGCTATGGGCGTGTACAACCTGGGCCTGCAGGAGGCCAATGCTTCTCTGGCTACCGCCACCGTCGGCGTGGTCTGCAAGAACATCCTGGGTTCCGTGGGCGGCCTGATCGCCCTGGTGGGTATCATCGTGCTGCCCATCACCTCCGGCGATACCGCTCTGCGCGGCCTGCGTCTGCAGATCTCTGAGTCCTTCCACATCGATCAGAGCTCCAAGGGCAAGCGTCTGGGCCTGTCCGCTGTGATCTTCGCTCTGGTGGCTGTGATCCTGGTGTTCGCCAAGATGAACTCCGAGGGCTTCAACATCCTGTGGCGTTACTTCGCATGGTCCAACCAGACCCTGTCCCTGTTCGCCTTCCTGGCCATTTCCGTCTGGATGTTCGAGAACGGCAAGGCCAAGTGGGTTTGGATGCCTCTAATCCCCGGTGCTTGGTATACCTTCATCACCATCACCTACATCATGAACGCTCAGATTGGCTTTAACATGCCCTGGCCTGTGGCCTACGGCATCGGCATCGCTGCTGCTGTGGTGTATGTCGGCATCATCTGCTGGTACGGTAAGAAGCGTTCCAGCCGCCTGGCAAACGCCCATCTGTAATGCAATCTTCGCTGAGCAAATGACTTATTTCAACTGAAAAAGACCACCCTCGGATACAAAACCTGTATCCGAGGGTGGTCTTTTTAATAAAGTATTCAGTATCGAGAGTTCCATATATCCGGCCTAAAAACGAATATACTCCCTAATCCGATAAAAAGCCGTATACGCTCCCCCTGAGCCGCTCGAATTACTGTCCGTCTTATCATACGGCATACTGCACCGGTGCCTCTTACAGTGGCTGAAAATGCCGCTTATTATGTTTGTTCCTTCAACAGCACCGTTCCTCTGCGCAGATGAATTGCAACGATGCTCTTATATCTCCGGCAGCAGCGGGTTATACATCATGATGGCATCATTGGCAAACAGGAACTCCTCCCGTACCAGTTCTCCATCCGGTGTAAATATCCGGCGGAATAATTCATTATGGCGGACATATCCTCCCCAGAATGCCTGCTCCATCCGGGCATTCCGCTCCACGATCTGATAACGATATTCCAGCGGTGTCATGGCTCGCCAGGCGCCTTCCAGATGGGTCTTCCCCACACGGAGGCAAAGCTGGAAGGGCTGTTGGGTATCATTGCGGATCATCAGATCCCGGTGCGGATAAGCACAGGTAGCGCCGCTTCCAAAGGGCTGCGTTCGGTTTGCATCCGGGAACACATCATGGGAATGCCGATACCGCTCCACCACTGTCAGCGGCGTATGCAAGGTCATCCAAAAAATCAGGTTGGAGAGCTGGCAGAGACCGCCTCCCACATCACTGCCGATTTGGCCCAGAAACAGCACCATCCCCTCCAAATATCCCTTGCGTCTGCTAGGCTTGCCGATCAGCTTCCAGTAGCTGAACGTCTCCCCAGGGGCTAACACGATCCCATCCAATCTGTCCACCGCCAGACGCAGATTGGTGATTTTGTTGCGCTGAAGTTGCAGATCCTCGCCCCGTAACTGCCGCATCAGTGGGGTAGCGTGCCGGAACTGGACATTAGGCAGCAGTACTTGGCTGCGGTTTTTCGCCCAGTGAAACTTTGGAGAGCACCACAGCAAATACCGCTTTCCCGTGTAATATGCTTTTCCCATCCGCAGGCGAAGCCAGCTGCGGTGGATGGGCGGACGCAAAGCCCGATTTCTCGGATCAACCATTCAACGCCCTCCTCTCTCTGCACTGAGCATATCATATCCCATCCTGTAAAGCCAGCAAAACGCAAAAAAAGAGACAGTCGTTTGACTGTCTCTTTAAGTGTTGGCGCTACCTATCTTCC
>ERZ827037.2564-NODE-2564-length-14806-cov-2.598061_pt1 | contig 14806 bp, 13 predicted proteins | sample MGYA00519924_ERZ827037 | MGnify/ENA primary metagenome ERZ827037 (study PRJEB31778, sample SAMEA3449250) | human gut metagenome | biome: human gut; feature: human-associated habitat; material: faeces | place: United Kingdom | collected 2010/2012 ...
CGCCAATACATCGCGCACATATTCGATGTTGGATCCCAGTTTGAGTACGCTGGGGAATTCTCCATTTTGAATCACTTGGCACCAATCCTTGCCTTCGTATTTTTGTAAAAGCTGTGCTGCCCTGTGCAGATGTGCCAATTCCTGTTCAAAGCATTGTTCCCATACTTGCTTGATATAGGGATCCACTTCCGTCTCATAACACGAATAATAGAGATAGCATTCGGTGTATTCATGCAGCAGCAAGGATTCCAGCCAGGTGGAGGTCGTATCCATCAGGCTTCCATATTCGGAAACGTGCTGCTCCTCCACCATGCCGATCTCTTGATACAGCTGGCGTCCAATGTCGGATGTATAGAAAGCGCCCGCATTCATATAGTAGTTCATCGTTTGCTGCTCGGCAGCAGTGATGATGCCGATGTTCAATTTTGTTTGCAGGTTCGCCGTCTTATAATTGGTATCATGGTTGACAGATTCAAACGGATACCGATGATGTGCGATGGTAGGCCGCCCCGGCATAATCTCGGTATAGCCGCCTACAAGCTGCTCTGCGGCGATGCCGCTTTCCATTTCCAGCAGGTTGGCATAGCGGTACAGGTGGTCAAAATCCTCCAGCAGAGCGAAATCCATCGCTGCCTTTACATGTGGGTCCTGTTCCATGTTTGCCAGCGCTGCGGTTAGGTCTACGGCCAGCTGCTCATAGGAAATTGTTTGTTCCAGGATGCTCTCATCTATCGGTTTTAGATTGGAAATCTTTTTTTGCTGCTGCTGTTCAATTCTTCTTGTCAGCGCCAATTCCCGTCTTAAGTCATTGTTGGGGCAATGCCTTTGAAATTGATGGGAAAACCAAACGGCCTCAAATTCCGTGCCGTTCATGAGAATGATCCGGCATTTCGTATAAGGATCCGTCTCATTTTTGTTGTAGGACTTTGGATATAGCTGACACCAGTTTTGGATCGTACGGTCAATCGGAATGGATTTCATTTGAAATGGATTCATCGTCAACAGTGCCTCCTATCGGATAATTTCACCCTTATCCATATGCGGGCATCCTGCGAAAAAATACGTTTTTTGTCGTTAATACGGCCGCTGATGCATAATCGTAAATTTCAGTTGCCGTCTTGCAGGCCATTTAGCCTTTTGAATATGAAAAAGAACTCCTTGCTGATGAGGTTCCGTAACGAATGTTTTGAAAACAAGCGATAAAGACGATCGGTACGGTATATTACAGAAAATCTAAAATTTAAAGTTGGAGGAAACTGCAATGAAATCATTATTTGAAGAAACAGGCGGGACTTATACACTGCAAGGCGACTATTACTTTCCAAACCTCACTCTGCCAGCCGAAGAAAATAGGCCCATAGGGATATGGGGACAGCGGCACGCAAGGTATCTTAAACAGCACTATAAAGTTCGGTATTACAACCTACTGACAAGCGGTAAGCTGAACGGTTATCTTGCGGATATCGACAAGCAGGCGGAAGCAATGTTTTCCCGACTGCTAGAACAGATGGCAGAACATGAGGGCATAACCGAAGAACTGAAAGCCGAACATCCGATGGAAGGGATAGGCAGGATGAACGCACTGCGTGAATCGGCAGTGGAAATCGTAAACGCAGAAGTAATTTTCGCATAAACCGAAGCCGATAGGAAAGCGGTGTCATCAAACCTGTAACGCTTTGAAACACAAAAACGAGGGGTAAGGTACAAACACCTTGCCCCTCAAAGTTTATGCCTTAAAAGCAGCTTGAAATCAAGCTTTTTCAGCCTCTGTTTTTCGATTTCTAACAGAACAAATATGCTTTCGCATACGAAAGCATATCTCGATGGATTTTCACAAAACAACACAGAAACGAAGGAAGATGACAAAACCCTTGATATAATGATGGAAAATGCGATCTAAACATATTTTACGAGAAATCAGGAAATTCATTGAGATTTCGCAAACTTTGTGCTGTACTACCCTTATCATGACAATGAGGTGAACCGTATGGCAGTACAATATAACAAACTGTGGAAACGGCTGATCGATATGAAAGTAAAAAAATCCGCCTTAACTGAAATGGCAGGTGTTTCGGCTTCCACCATTGCAAAGCTCAGCCATGACGAATATGTGAGCCTTGAGATTTTAGAACGGATCTGCAGGGCGCTTCACTGCGAAATCGGCGATGTAGTGGAGCTCAGTAAGGAGGCAGAATCATGAAGCGGCAGAAAATCACATCCTCAGAGCTGCTTTGCGCAATCTGTTTTGCATTATGCTTTTTTGCCTTTATGCTGACGGAGGCGTTTATCAACGAGCGCTGTGCCGTGATTCTCGGAAGCAGTGCCGTAAATCCCGTATATACCTTTGGGCTTGTCTGTACCGGATTGGGTTTTTTTTCGTTTTCCCTGCTGCGCCGTCTCTGTAAAAAAGAAAAGTCCAGGAAAACGGCGCAGACCATTCTTGGTATTCTGTGCATTGGGGCGGCTATGGTTTTGCTTTTTGCAAACCAGCCGGCACTCTTCCTGACAAGCTCTTCCGCAGCCCTGCTGCTGACGGCCATATCAGTGGATGTGTGTATTACAATACGGCCATGTATTTTGCCGGGAGCCGGTATACGGGACGTTTGATCGGCATGGGTATGGGGGCGGCGATCCTGTTACAGTTTGTAGTACAGAATTTGATGCCCCAGTCTGTCGCCTTTATCATCAGCATTGTTTTCAGCGTTGCATTTGTCATGTGTTTTATCATAAAAGCGCCGAAGGACTGGATTCTGGAAAATCCTTTGCCCTATTCGGCGGATACCAAAAAAGAGTTCAAAAAAGCGCTGCTTCTGATCGTCGCGGTGGTACTTATGAGTCTTGTAGCCGGAATGATCGACAGCGTGCTGACAGCCTTCAATGCCGAAAAATCTTATGATATTTACGGCGGCGTTCGTCTGTTCTATGCACTGGGGCTGATTCTGGCGGGGTTTCTTGCAGACATCAAGGAACGGAAATATCTTCCCCTTTCCACCGTATGTACAATCCTGCTCTCCTCTGTCTGTATGTTCTTTCTCTCGGATAAAGTCAGCTATTTTGCCGGTACTGCGCTGATGTACCTGTACAGCGGCTTTTATGTGATCTTTTTCACGGTGATGTTTCTGGATTTTGCACCCAAAAGCAGCAGACCGGAGCTGTGGGCGGGCATGGGGCGCATTGTGCGCAGCTTTACGGTAGCGGCAACCGTGCTGCCGGCATTCAACATCTATGGCGCAGTTGGCAATACGGTGTTGGCTGTAGTGAGTTGCCTGCTGTCTATCCTGATCCTGCTGGTATTGCTGCCGTATCTGAGCAGTGCCGCCGTTTCTCCCAAACCGACAGAGGAGCTGCCTTCCGAAAGTCGTGAACTCTCCCCGCAGGAACGGCTGAAGCTCTATGCCCGGCGCTGTTCCCCGGGAGACGGAAGTGCTGGAGCAGCTATTGACTACCGAGGACGGCGTACAGGAAATTGCCGACAGCCTGTATATCTCCCGGCGGATGGTGCAGCGGTACATCTCTTCTATTTATGAAAAGACCGAAACCAAAACACGCCTCGGCCTGTTCCAAAGTTATATGAATTTTACAGAGTAAATTTTATTTGGGCATAACGCTGCTTTTCGCGAGAAAAGTAGCGTTATTTTTATGTATTTTTTCAAGATGTCACACATGTGAACCCCCGTTTTTGCAAGAATGGCGCAGATGTGAACTGCAAAAAAAACAGAATTTGTATGTATCATGATAATGGTTTAGCGTTCAATGCGGAGGGATGAAAGATGTCTAAAAAAGTAACGGCGATTGTTTTAGCACTATCCATGCTTCTCTGTTTTGCGGCCTGCGGTAGTGAGACCGATTCCGTTGAAACAGCCACAAGCCAGAGCAATTCAAACGAGACCTCTGAAATCGTGCCGGCCAGTGAGCCGGAGCCTGACCCGAAGACCACACCTGAGTATCATTTTACCGAGGCTGTACAGGAGCGTGGCGTGCTGACCGTAGGGGTAAGCGGAAACTCGAAAACCTGCTATGTTATACCGGATGATCCGGAGAAATACGGAGAGCTTGTGGGCACCCGTGCCGGAAACGTGCCGGAGGTATGCCGCCGAATTGCCGAAGAGTTGGGCGTAGAAGTCGAATTTGTGGAATATGCGACCTTGGAAGCACAACTGCAGGCAGTGACGGACGGGGATGTGGATCTTGCCGCGGATAACTTTACTATCACCGAGGAACGCCTTGCACTTTACGAAATGACCGACGATTTTAACGTAAGGGAAATCGAAGGAGACGAGGTGTTTTTAAGTACGAATCCTCAGCCGTGGCTGCCGCCGGAAGAGGAAACGGAAGAGAGCTCCTCGGAGACCGAGGATGAAGCACCCGTCGAGCCCGAACCCAGAGAGATGATACGGAGTGAAGAGGAACTTGCCCATGCCCGTATTGCCGCTGTCAAGGGCTCCGTGCAGGCGACGAATACTGCGGAACAGTATCCAGAGGCGGAACTGCACCTGCTGCCCGATAACAAGTCGATTCTGGAAGCGCTGATCGCCGGAGAGGTGGATGCCGGGGTATTCAGCATGATCGATCGCGCATTTGCGGATGAAATCGTGGAGGAAATTGTGGATGGAAATGTCGCCCAGAGCGGCTATGAGGTGGTAACACCGGATTTCCGCGGTTACGGACTGGTTCTGATGAAGGAAAACGAAAAACTCTGCCAGTCCATCAACGAAATTATTGCCGAGCTTAAGGAAAGCGGATGGCTGCTGGAATGCTTTGATACGGAGGAAGCAAAGGCGGTGGAACGTGGAATTGTCTGAGCAGAATGCGCAGGTTTCCGGCAAAGGCCCCGGCTTCGTGCCGAGTCTTGACAGTCAGGCAAAGGAGGAAATGCTATGAAAAAAATACTTTCGCTTTTACTGATACTCTGTATTCTCTGCCTTGTCGGCTGCGGCAACGGAGAACCGCCGACCTCGAACGGCGGCAGCGGGCAAAATGTGGCTTTTGCCGACACCGAATGGGCGGTCTACGATGGTTACGGCGTCACAATGGAATATCCGTCCACATGGACTCTGTACTGCTACGCCGAGTCTGCGTCCGCCGCCAATTATTCCGTCCTGATGGTAAGCACAGCTGAGGATATCTTCCTTCGCTGTTATGTAACCGAAAGCGACCCTCTTCCGGTCACCATCCTCTCGCCTTCCGACAACGCGGAGGCAAAGCTATTCTATGAGTATGTGAAGGAAACGGCGTTCCGGGCGGTTGATTTTCCCATCATGGATCCGGCTGCGGCAATGGAGGGTGACGAGGCTGTGATCGAGTTTATGACAGCCCTTGAGGAGTACAACGCCGACCCGAAAAATCCTCTGCCGGAGTATACCGGAGAGCTGCCTCGGGGACAATCCGGCGCAACGGATACCGTGCAGCTGTCCGACGACGGTACCCTTGCTTCCGTTCAGGATGCGGATACGGGTTTATATGGATACATTGATAAAACAGGCGCCTGGCGCATCGAACCGCAGTTCAAGAGCGCCTACGGCTTCTCGGACGGACGCGCGATGGTGCAGCTGGAGGATGGCAGCTGGGCCTATATCGACCGCACGGGTGCTCTGGCCATTCCAGAGGTCCGTGACAGCGACGGAAGCACCTATCCGCTGAAGAGTTCCGTGAAGTTCCGGGAAGGCATCGCGGCCGTGGAGATCGATACCGGAAACGGCTACGATAAAATCTACATCGACATCAACGGCAATGTTCTGTTCAACGCAAGGGGCTTGCCCAAGGTCTACGGCGTAGGCTACGCCAGCACCTACTTCTTCGGGTTTGCATCCAATTTCACCAATGGAAAGGCGGTGGCTGCCCGCAGAGTCAACGATAGCACGGATGCGCGGATGGACATCGAGGACGCGCCGGTCATTATCGATAAAAGCGGCAATATTCTTGCCACGATATCGAAAGAGTATTATGCGGACGAAAGCGGCTTTGACCCGAACATGATGGTAAAAATCAAGCCCGGCGGGCCGTTCCACGGGGAGGATCTCTACGGCCTGTGCGACGAAAACGGAAACGTGGTTGTGCCCTGTGAATATCCTTATCTCCAGTACTGTGAAAACGGCTGGTATGTAGCCCAGAACCAGGACGGCAGATACGGTTATATCGATAAAAGCGGAAACGTAATGATCGATTTCGAGTTTGAGGATGCCGAAAAATTCAGCTGCGGGCTTGCTCCCGTCTTGATCGACGGGTTATGGGGCTTTATCAACGAGGACGGCGAAGTGGTGATCGAGCCGGCCTACCTTACAGCCAGTGTTGCCACCATAAACGCCGACCCATACGTTGGCAGCTGCACCTTCTGGGACGGCGTCGGCAAGGTGCAGGACGGAGATCAATGGATCCTCATTGACACCCAGGGGAATGTGGTCGTGGACGATCCGGGGTTCAGCGGCTTTTACTCCTGCGGAAACGGTCTGATCGCTTACCAGGATGCGGAAAGCGAATTATGGGGTTACATGACGACCGATGGGAAAATCGCCATAGAAGCACGATTTCTTACGCCGGACACCTTCTTTCCGGCAGACTGAAATAAGATGCCAAGCGTCAGAGATTGGCTGTAAATTTAAGTTCAAAATATAATCAACAACAAAAAGTGGAGGGATGATGAATGATGAAAAAACGATTGGCGCTGTTGCTTGCATGTTTGATGCTTTTCACCCTTGCGGCCTGCGGTGGGGAGTCCCCGGCAGCACCAAATGAGGGAACTTCGCAAAGTTCGGACAGCGGACAGGAAAACATAGAGACGCCTCAGGGAGAGGAAGAAGAAAGCGTTCCGTCCTTCTCTGTTCCCACCCAGAACGATCCGCCCGCCGTGTATGAGGGAATCAATATGGTCAACCTTGTGCCGGAGGGCTGCACCGAAGTGGTGTACGATGGAGGCGTGTATATCTACAAGCTGTCTTCGGCTCCTACCAGCGAAACACTGGTGAACTTTATCAATGAGAAACTGATCCCAGAAATTCAGGCGTGTTCCGATACCGGTACCTGCCTTGTAAAAGATCCTTCCGGCAATGATGTTTTGGGCCTTGGACGGGGCGTTACTCCGTTGCGCGCCTTTGATTCCTTCGGCTACAGGGTCTCGGACAGCGGCGCAGAGTACGCCTATTGGATCATCGACGGCGAGCAGTTTGATGAACGGCAGCTGAGCGGAGGAGGCATGAAACTGCTGGATGTCCGGTATGTGTACGACGGCGTGCTGTATGATGCCATCACACAGGTACGGGAAGAAGATCAGGCCATCAGCGTGACGCCCTTTGAAGAACCCAATCAGAAGTTTGAAATTGTAGAGTAAGTAACGCAAAAAGGAGGCGATAGGATGAGAGCGGTTCAGCGCATTCTGCCATATACCAAGCAGCTGGTGCTGTATGCGCTGTATGATGTTCTGGATTCGGAAGAAAGCGAATACGACAAAGCGGAAAACGGACGGATCGCCGCCGGAATAACCGTTTACGGAAACAGAAGCGGATTTACGCTGTCCGTGTCCGAACAGCCGCCGGTCACCGTCCTGACGGTGCAGATCAGCGCCCCCTATGGTGGGCTTTCCCGGCAGGGCGAGCAGCGTGCGGTGGATTATCTGGCAGACCGTGTGGAACAGCTGCTGGAAAATGAACTGAAAATCTCGGCTCTGACAAAGTCAAGAGGAGGAAACATAACATGAACACAAAAAGAAGAAAAACAGGGGCAAGACTGGGGGCGTTGCTGCTGAGCCTCTGCTTGATCCTGGGGCTGATGCCAACGACGGCGTTTGCGGCGGAAACGGATCCGTTTATTTTCGGGTATAAGAGCGGCGGACCGATCATAAGCGTCAGCACAACTAATCCGTCAGACTATACCGAAGTTGCCGATTATGACGATTCATTACTCGGACTGGAAATAATCAACGGCACTATTTATGGACTGAGCTGTGATCATTACTTTTATACGTCAAAGTTGGTAATTCTGAACCCCGATTTCACCATTCGGAATACGGTTGGGAATTGGGTCAACTCTGACTTTGTAATCACAGATACGGCGGTACAGAACGGCACGCTGTGGGGAACCTATAATGATGAAAATGCTGATTCCTATCTGATTCCTATCAGTTTGACTACCGGACAACCGGATACTGCCGGGGCTAAAAAGATCACCGGGCTGCCCGAGAATGAGATCATCTACACCATCGCATGTAACGCAAGCGGTCAGATGTACGCCATCGTTGCCGACGGCGGGGACAACGGCGGCGCCGCAACTCTGTACACCATCGATACATCGAACGGTGCGGCCACAAGGGCGGGCAGCACGGGCGTTACCACCAACTACATCTCCAGCAGCGCCTTTGCGCCGGACGGCACCCTCTACTGGGCGGAGAACAATGCTGGTAAGCTGTACACGGTAAATACCAGCAGCGGAAGGGCAACGGCAGTGTCCGGCGGTTATGGGTACGCGCTCAATGCCATGATGATCCCCAATGACGGTAATACGGCAGCCTATGTCAATTTCGTCGTCAATGGCGAAGGTACTGTCACTATGAATGACGAAGCGGTCAGCGGGTGGCAGAAGGTTACGCCGGGGGACGACCTTGAGCTGGCCTTCACGCCCGGCGGCGACAACAATGTGAAAGAGGTCGTCGTGGACGGAGAGAAGATGGAATTTATCGACAGCTACACCCTCGAGAATGTAAGTGCATGGAGTGCAGGCACCCATACGGTGGAAGTGACCTTCGGATCGAGGAACATCGAAATCAGCGCTAAGCCTTTTACAACGGAATATATGGGCGAACACTCCTTGCAGTATGCTCCGTCCTTTGAAGCTACTCTATATTTCACGGTGTCAAACGGTCCTTTAAGGCACACGGTGGGCGTGTCGAACTACCAGATTTCCATTGAGAAGGACGGAGATACCGTCAATAAAAGCGACCTTGTACCAGGCACCTATGACATTCACGTCACCAGAGCAGAGGACAAGTACTGGAATGCGCTGGATACCGTTCTGGAAGATTGCTTGACCATCACAAAACAGACCGGCCTCGTTCAGTGGAGTGATTTGGAGCTGACGGCAAATCCGGGCGACACCCTAGCGGATATTGAAAAGCCTGCCTATCTTGTGAGCTCGCTGGACGGCAAGCAGATTCCGGGTACGTTCTACTGGATCGATGACGAAAGCACCTCCGTAGGGGAGCTGGGCGACAGAACGGGATTTAAGTTCCGCTTTGTGCCGGATATGCCGTTGTCGGCGGAACTTGCTGCCCTCTACGATTTCTCCCACATGCCGGAAACCGGATTTGATAATTTTACCGCTTATGTGACGGTGAAGGAAGAGAGCGAGATCCCCGGCGGCTCAGACTCGATCACCCTGCCGGTGCGGGTGCTGGAGGAAGGGGATACGGATTATTCCCCGGCTCCGGAACTCTCCGCCACCTTTACCCCGGACACTGCGGTGACCGTGGGTGAGTTTAACGAATGGCAGGGCCTTGCCATCGACTACTATTACCCGATGATCGACGCCGAGCTCAGCGAGGGCTACGATATCCAGGCGGGCTACACCGTCTCCATTCCCCTTGAGAACTACCAGGGCGAAACCCTCAGCGGAACGCTGACCATCCCCTTGCCCCAGGGATATGACGGAGCGACTGCCCGCATCAAGGGCGGCGCTTCGGCCAGCAGTTATACGGCGACTACCGTCACTTTCCCGCTGACGCTGGATGTATCCGGCAATACAGCCGAGGCGTTTGAATTGCTGATCGAATACAAGGAAGCGCAGGAGCCGGTACAGCCGCCGGTTATTATCGCCGGAGCCAACGGCAGCTGGCAGAAGAGCGGCACAGACGGGCTGTCCTTTACTTCCAACGCAGCTTTTGCCGATTTCATCAAGGTACAGGTAGACGGCAAAGATCTGGACGCTTCCAACTACACAGTAAAAGAAGGTAGCACCATTGTGACTTTGAACGCCGCTTATCTCAACACCCTGTCTGTCGGTAAGCACACCCTCTCCATCGTCTCCGCAAATGGGACAGCTACGACGGAGTTTACCATCACGGCGGTGCAGGGCGGAGATGACAGCCAGACCGGCGGCACCACGCCGCAGGAACCGGGCAAAAATGGAGGAGACAAAACCAACCCGCAGACCGGAGACAGCAGTAATGCGGTATTGTGGATCGCCCTGTTATTTGCGTCGGGAGTCGGATTGATGGGAGCAGCCGTCTACAGCAGAAAAAAAGATACAGCAAATAATCAATGATGAAATTGTCCTGTGATTACCTCACAGGACAATTTTTTGTATACAGCTTATGGCTACAATCTTGACAAGCAAACATTTGTTCTATATAATAAAATTGATAGCATATCTGTCACCACAACTGAATATCTATTTTCACAAATTATGGAAAAAACGGCAATAAGCCGGACAATGCCTGCGGCATGCTAATGAAAATGCCGCCGCTTCCAAGCTGCCTTGAACTGTCGGCAGAAGGCAAAGCGTAAAGGACAGTTTCGACTTTGAATTTCAAAGCCGGTTACATGAATGTGAAGCCACCATCGCAAGGGATCAGTCTATCCTTTTTGTGGGAAGTCGGTACGCATTTGTGTGCCGGCTTTTTTGTTGCCCGAAAGCCGGTTACAACGGAATGACCGGCTGGATGGGATATGACTGTGCGATGACCTCTTTTTGATAGGAGCGAGCACAGCAACGCTGCGGTGAGACTCCGGGGCAGGGATAGAAAAACGACATTCAGACAGACCGGCAAAAAAGGGAGAGAGTGTGTGTCCACAGGGATAACGAGCATCGGATTTTGATACCAAAATCCATCCACAGCCTAAAGGCGTGTGGACTTAACTCAGGGGAAAGTCTCGCCTGCCGGCTCGGTCGGTGCTTCTAAGATTCGCTTAGAGGTGTCCACCGGACACCCGCACCCCTGAATACCCCTTTACAAAGTTAAAACACAAGAATGGAGAGGATATATTTTGAGCAAGAAACAAAGTGATAAAAAGGTCATAACAGTAAGACTGACCGAAGAAGAAAAACAGAAATTAGAGTATTGCTCTAACCTGTGCGGATTATCGCAGTCCGAGTTCATAAGGCAGCTTTGCAAAGGCAAAGCGCCCAAACCACAACCCCAAAAAGAATTTTGGAAACTGCTTGAAGCACTCTACTCTGTCCATAACAGTTTCAAAAGCTGTGCAAAATTCGAGCCGTCTGCCCTTGAAATCTGCAAGGGAATCGAGCGCCTAATCCTTGATCTACAGGAGGCAGGATAATGGCTACTACAAGTTTATGGCACATCGAAGGCAGGCTGAAAGACCTGATTGCCTATGTGGAAAATCCCGAAAAGACAAAAGCTGATAATCCGAACTTACAGCCGTTGTGGGATATGTTTTCCTATGTCAGCCGCTCCGAAGCAACTGATAACGGCGAATATGTTTCCGCCGTCAACTGCCTCAAAGAGATTGCCTTGCAGCAGATGATTTTAACGAAAAGGCAGTACGGCAAAGAAAACGGATATATCGCCTGGCACGGGTATCAGAGCTTCAAGCCCGGCGAAGTTACACCCGAACAGGCACATGAAATCGGTTTACAGTTGGCAAAGGAAATGTGGGGAGAACAGTATCAGATCATCGTCACTACCCACCTTGACAAAGACCATCTGCACAATCATTTTTGCTTCAATTCGGTTTCCTTTCTTGACGGGAAGAAATACAACTATTCCAAATCAGAGCAGCGAAAGCTCCGTGAGGTGTCCGACCGGATCTGCCGGGAATACAGCTTATCGGTTATCGAAAATCCGCATAAAGCGCCGTCAAGACAGGTGTGGCTGGACGAGAAAAGCGGCAAGCCGACAAGATACAATGTCTACCGGGAAGATGTAAAAGAAGCCATCAATTTCAGCCGCCGCCCCTACTATATGGAGGAATACCTGCGGCGGAAAGGGTATATTACCGACTTCACAGGAAAGCATTGGAAGATACGATTGCCGCAGTACGAGCATTTTACAAGGCTGGACACGCTGGATGAAAGATGGACGCCCGAACATATCCAAAGGACAATGGGCGCTTACGCTTCCTTTGGAAACCGAAGGGCGACAATCACCTATCCGCCCCAAATGCCGCAGAGCCTGCGGGACTGGTTCAAGCCGTTTCAAAAGACGAGCCATATCTACCGGCTGTATCTGCACTACTGCTATCTGTTAGGCGTCCTACCAAAGGAAACCACCTACCGCCCCACAAGCCCCTATCTCAAAGAGGATTTAAAGAAGCTGGAGGAGCTGTCCAAACAGGTGCGGTATATGAGCAAATACGGCATTGAAACCTTTGACGACCTGTATGCGGACAGGGAGAGATTGCAGGGTGAAATGGATAAGCTGATCGCCTACCGCACCAAGCTGCAAAACAAAATCCGCAGAGCCTCACCATCCGAAAAAGAAACCTTGCGGCAGGAAAAGTCAGGCGTTACGGAGAGGATAACAGAACTCAGAAAGCAGCTGAAATTAAACAAGGGCATTGAGGAACGGTCAATTAAAATACAGGAGAAAACCGATTTACTTTATGCCAACGAATACAGGGCGAAAGAAGCCGAACAAAACAGAAAACCACAGCGAAAGGAGCGTGACGCACGATGACAGACAATATCCTCTATCTTGACGAGCAGGGCTACCCCTGCGACGATTACAGAGATATTCACGAAGCGATTGACAAAACGACGAAAATGCTTCTCTCCATGACAAAGGAGGAGCGCATCGAGTGGTTTCGTGAAAGCAGGTATCGGTATCCCATCAACTTTGATATGGAAATCGGCAATACGGTCTATTCCGTATCCAGCCATTTCAACAAAACCGCAAACGAGAGCTTGCAGGAAAAAGCACAGCGAATTATCTTGAATAAGCTGTAATAATCAAAATTATCACTTTAAAGCGTTGAAGTCCAGCGGCGGATATGGTATGCTAAATGCACCTGCAAATCCTATCATATCTGGCTGCGGAAAGGAGAATTATGAACGCAAAACAGTCAGATAAACGAATTACTGCCCTGTATGCAAGGCTTTCCCGTGACGATGAGAAAGAAGGAGTATCGGGCAGTATACAAAATCAAAAAGTCATTCTTGAAAAGTTCGCAAAGGATAATAAGCTGCCGAATCCCCGTTTCTTCTATGACGATGGATTCTCAGGCGTAACCTTTACAAGACCGGCGTTTATGGAGATGATGGAGCTTGCCGAACAGGGTTTGATCGGAACGATCGTGGTCAAAGACCATTCTCGGCTTGGCAGAAACCGTCTTGTTGTCGGTCAGCTTTTAGAAGAAGATTTTGTCCGTTTGGATATTCGGTATATCGCCATTATGGACAACATCGACACCGCCAAGGGGATCAGCGATCTTGTCCCTATGCAGGATTTATTCAACGAATGGCACGCAAAGAACACCAGCGATAAGGTGCGTAAGGTCATGCAGAGCAAGGGGATGTCAGGCAAGCCGCTTACGACCAATCCGCCTTTCGGGTATATGAAAAATCCCGCTAACAAAGACGAATGGATTGTGGACGAGCCTGCCGCAAAGATTGTCAGGAAAATCTTTGACTTGTGTGTTGCGGGACTCGGGCCGACGCAAATCGCCAAGCGCCTGAAAGCAGCAAAGGTATTAACTCCTACGGAGTATTGGAACAGTATAGGAAGAAAATGCAGTAAACCGCCCGCCATTCCGTATGGCTGGGTTGCAGACACTGTATCCGGTATTCTTGATAAACAGGAATACTGTGGCGATACCGTCAACTTTCGAACTTACCGCAAGTCTTTCAAGATGAAGAAAAAGCTCGATAAACCGAAAGACGAATGGAAAATATTTCAGAATACCCACCCTGCAATCATTGACCGGGAAACCTTTGAACTGGTGCAGGAACTGCGCCGACACCGCCGCAGACCTACCAAAAGCGGGATCGTCAGTATGTTTTCGGGACTGCTCTATTGCGCCGACTGCGGAGAAAAGCTGTATTACAGCGTAACCAACAATTACAAGCGGGAGCAAGCCTACTTCTTCTGTTCTGCTTACCGTAAAAACTCTGAGGTATGTTCTGCCCACTATATCCGTGAGAAAGTTGTGGAGCAGTTTGTGCTTGAGAGTATGCAGAGGGTACTGTGGTATGTGCAGAGCTACGAAAAGCTGTTCGCACAAAGGCAGTTGGAGGAATTTGGCGAGAAGCAAAAGAAAGAGCTTGCTGAAAAGCGCCGGGAGCTTGATAAGGCAAAGCTGCGTGTTCGGGAGATTGACGGAGTTATCCAAAAGCTCTATGAGGACAACGCAACCGGCAAAATCAGCGACGAGCGTTTTGCCACGATGTCGATGTCGCTTGAAAATGAGCAGAGCGAGTTAAAAGACCGTATTCCTGCTTTAGAAAATGAGCTTGAAAATGCCAAAATCAAAACCGAAGGCTTACAGCGGTTCATTGACAAAGCAAAACAGGTTACCCGTCCCAACGCTCTCACGCCCGAACTGGTACACGAATTTATTGAAAAAATCGTGGTATCTGCACCCGAATACAAAGACGACAAGCGCTGTCAGAAAGTTGAAATCTACTACAACGGTGTTGGTATTGTCAGAGAGCCGACAGCCGAAGAAATGGAAGAATACTTCCAAGAACACATCAGCAAAAAGCCTTTCTTAAAGGCAAAAACGGCATAGCCACAGGGCTACACCGTATTCACACAACAATATTTCATTGAGATACAAAAGCCGTTGGGGCACCTTCCTTACGGAGGGTGCCCCAAACGAGGCGCGTTTCTTATGTGCAGGTCTAACCCCGCTGGCGTCCACAA
>ERZ827037.2568-NODE-2568-length-14757-cov-12.769555_pt1 | contig 14757 bp, 9 predicted proteins | sample MGYA00519924_ERZ827037 | MGnify/ENA primary metagenome ERZ827037 (study PRJEB31778, sample SAMEA3449250) | human gut metagenome | biome: human gut; feature: human-associated habitat; material: faeces | place: United Kingdom | collected 2010/2012 ...
CCTGCAGGAAAGGAGCATAGCGTATGAGAAGGGGAAAAATATACCTGAATGATATATATCTACGCGGGGACGCTGACGGAAGACGAAAATGGTTTTACCTTTGTCTATGATGCCGGATTCTTGCGTTATCCGGCTGGCACCTGAAGAACTTTTCATTGTATGATACGGGGATGGGCTATAGTCTGACGCCTGCATACCATTTGCTGTCCACGGTTATTGTCATGCCCGAGGATACGGAGGAGCTCGCCGGGGGGCAGTGGCAAGGTAATAGAGAACATCGCTTGGAAATTCCGACGTTCCATCATTAAATGGATGGAACTGATAGATGTTTCCTTCCTGCCCGAAGACATGAAGAAACCCTATAAAAGACTGGTGCTGCAACGTTTGCTTTGGCTGCGCTGAAAGATCTTTCCTTTTCTGTTTTAGTTATTTTAATTAAAACGTATGCAGTCTTTAAACATCTATTTCGTTTCTTTGTTAAAGAAGACTTAGTACGAACTAAAAGATTGTAGATATGAAAATTCGTTATTTATCTTTGATAGTGCTACTGGTAATGAGCGTATTTGCTCCTATGCAGGCACAAACCTATGACAATTTGTGGAAAGAACTGGAAGTATTGGAACGAAAGGATCTGCCCAAGTCGGTTATTTCCGAAGCAATGAAAATCTACGATAAAGCAAAAGCGGAACAGAATGTACCGCAAATGATGAAAGCTTATCTCACTGCCATGCAGTACCGTTCCCTTTTAACTCCCGATAGTTTGAAGGTAGATATGAATGGTTTGGAACAATGGGCTTCCCAAACCGGCAGTATGGAAGACAAAGCTATATTGTATTCTATTCTGGGTGAAATGACCATGCCTGCCGACGTAAAAAAAGGATTGGGTTATTTGCAGGCCTCTCTCAAGGATAAGGACCGGTTATTACTTATCCCGGTCGAGAAATTGAGACCTATGGTGAGAGTGGGAGAGGCTAGTAAACGGTATTTTCGTGATAATCTGTACAACCTGCTGGCACGTCGTGCCATACAGATCATGCAGCAGTACAGGTGGCAGGCGGCTGCTAAAGCAAATCAGACAAACAGTCTGCCTGCGGATATGACGGATATGGATCAGTTTGTTACTTATCAGTTTGTTCCCGTCTCTGATTGTGACCTGACGGCAGCTGTCATGCAGACTTATCAGTCCTTGCTGAAAGCATACGATACGGAAACGGAGCGTGAGGGCTGGTTGCTGACCGGGATAGATGCATTGAATTACCTGTACCGCAATTTTTCCGGAAACTTCTCGAATGACGTATGCCAACAGGAACTTCGGAAGTGGATTCATACTTATCCGGCTGTGAAAACAGTTCCTGAAGCTTATCTGGCTTTGGCACAATTCCTACAGTATCAAAATAATCAGGTAGAGCGCTTGCGGATAGTTCGTGAAGGAATAGCCGGATACCCCCGTTACGAAGGTATCAACCAACTGAAGAATATAGAAAAGGAAATTCTGAATGCAAGCCTCTCACTGGAAATAGCTACGGCTTACCCGGGTGAACAGCAGTCGGTGAAAGTAAATTATAAAAACCTTACCGGCATCACCTTGCAGTTATATAAGGTGAATTTACCCGTTACCTCTGCCGTATTGCAGAACAGAACCACCCATTTTGAAAGTAAATATGCCCGTTTGCAACGCGAGGAGCATTTTTCTTTGAAACCTACTACAGATTATTTGAATGTCGATACCACCCTGACCATACAGGCTCCTCAAGCGGGAATTTATTTCTTAAAGGCAGTGCCCGATGGGAAGAAGGGCGTTTCGGACGGAACATTAATGAATGTCACCGCTTTAAAGACCATTTATCGTCCTCTGCCGGATGGTACGTTGGAACTGGTGGTGGTAGATGCAGTGAGCGGACAGCCGGTTTCGGAAGCGGAAGTAACCATTTATACGGAGAAGGGAGGAGGCTATTCTCCCCAACAGACCTACCAGGCGGATAAACAGGGTACTTTGAAACTGGATTTCCTGAATAGTAACAAATACTGGTATAATGCACATACGGCGGCTGATAATGCGATGCCCATCTTGAATCTTTGGAAAAACGATTATTACTATAAAGAGAGCAAGAGGAAAGAAGTTTTGCAATTATTTACCGACCGCTCCATTTACCGTCCCGGTCAAACCGTATATGTATCCGGCTTGGCTTATGAAATGGAAAAGGATTCTACGCGTGTGCTGACGGATAAAAAATATACGGTATCCCTATATGATGCGAATAATAATGAAACAGGAAAAGTGGAAGTACGGACGAATGGTTTTGGCTCGTTCAGCGGACAGTTTGTTTTGCCCTCTCCTTGCCTGACCGGTTATTTTAGCTTGCGTGTGGCCGATACTTCTGTCAGTTTTAAGGTAGAAGAATATAAACGTCCCACCTTTGATGTCACGTTTGAGCCCGTGAAAGTGGAGTATCAAGTAGGTGACTCTATAGAAGTGGTGGGGATGGCAAAGACTTTTGCCGGTGCGCCTGTGCAGAATGCCAGGGTACACTATAATATATCTCGTTCCTATGCTTGGTTCTGGCGGTTTATGGGCAGGGGTTCAGCCCGTTGGGAGGGAGAGGCAATGACCGATGCGGATGGTAAGTTCAGCGTTCCGGTGCATTTTGAAATAGACTCGGACAGGAGAGAATCTCCGTTGTGGTATTATACGTACAACATACAGGCGGATGTGACGGATGGTGCAGGTGAGACACAGCAAGCTAATTTGTCATTGCCTTTAGGAAGCACTTCAATGGTGCTGAATATGGATAACCTGCCCGATAATTTGGTGAAAGAAAAGAAGCTGGAAATAAAACTGACAGCCATGAATCTTTCGGGTGAGCCGGTAGATACTCCGGTTACTTATCAGGTAGTCGAGATGGAGAAGCAGAAAGACGGTCAGGAAAAAGAAGGCAGAAAGGTATTGACCGGTACGGTGGAAGCTAACAGGAGTTTTATTCCTGAGGCTATTTATGCCCTGCCTTCCGGTAATTATCGTTTGAAGCTCTCGGCTAAGGATACGCAGGGCAGAGAGTGTACGGCATCTAAGAATTTCCTTCTGTTTTCATTGAATGACAAGCGTCCGCCCTTCGTGATAACGGATTGGTTCTATCAGGATGGTCTGGAATTTGATGCAGCATCTCCCGCGACTATATATATAGGTAGCAGCGAAAAGAATGTCTATCTGCTTTATGATGTGTTTGCAGGCAACAAGCGCTTGGAAAGCAAACGTATACAGCTTTCGGACTCGGTGGCCTGTTTCCGCTTCCCTTATAAGAAAGAATATGGTGACGGCATTCTGGTAAGTATGGCATTTGTGAAAGATGGCAGACTTTACAGTCATAATACACGGATTATGAAACCGGCCCCTGAGAAGAAGTTGCAGCTGAAATGGACTACGTTCCGTGACAAACTCCGTCCTGGACAGCAAGAGGAATGGAAACTGACGGTACTTTATCCGGATGGAAGCCCGGCTGAGGCTGAAATGCTGGCTACTATGTATGATGCTTCTCTGGATAAAATCTATAGTGCACATAAGTTGGACTTTGGAGTGGACTTTCATTATGTGGTTCCTTTGACTTATTGGAATACATCCTATATGCGGAATGCTTATTTGTATGTTGATTTCCCGTTGAAGAGGCTCCGTGCGGTTCCTTTGGAATATAGTGAATTGATCATTCCATCTACAGGAAGAATGGAGGCTATGGTGGTAGGTTACGGAGGCAGTCCTCGTGCCACTCTTGCAGGAGCTTTGAAGATTAGAGGCAGGAGTGCCGCAAATGCTGTGATGAACCAGGAGGCTGTTACTGATATGGTGCTCCAGGAAGAAATGGTAGAAACATCTGCACAGGAAAAGGCAGAAATGGGCAGTTCTGAAGAACTGGCAGAAACGGGTGATATACAGATACGTGAAAACTTTGCGGAAACGGCATTCTTTTACCCACAGCTCCGCACCAATGAAAAAGGTGAAGTCAGTATTTCCTTTGTACTGCCCGAAAGCCTTACCCGATGGAAGTTTATGGGCTTGGCACATACCCGGAATGTGGATTATGGAAAGATAGAAGCTACCGCTACTGCCAGCAAGGAGTTTATGCTTCAGCCTAATATGCCCCGCTTTGTCCGCGTGGGAGATAAGGCGAATATTGCCGCTTCACTGATGAACCTGTCGGACAAGGGAGTGAAAGGGACTGTCCGCATGGAATTGTTCAATCCGGAAACAGAAAAGGTATTCTATTCACAAAAACAGAAGTTTGATGTGAAGGGAGGAGAAACCGGGCATGTGAACTTTACTTTTGAAGTGAGTGACAAATATGCGGTAATGGCATGCCGGATGGTAGCGGATGGAGATACCTTCAGTGATGGAGAACAGCGTTACATCCCCGTTCTGACAGACAAACAGTGGGTGACGGAAACCGTTCCTCTGAACGTGAATGGGGAAGGTGCGCATACTTTCTCTTTGGAAAACCTGTTTAACAAGCATAGCAAAACGGCTTCCGAACAACGGTTGACCGTAGAATTTACTGCCCATCCGGCTTGGTATGCCGTGCAGGCTTTGCCTGTAGTGGCTCATCCTCAGAATGAAGATGCTCTTTCCTGGGCTACCGCTTATTATGCCCATTCATTGGCTGCATATATAGTTAAAGAAAATCCCCGTATCAAGCAAGTCTTTGATAGCTGGAAGGCTCAAGGTGGCACGAAGGAGACTTTTATGAGCAATCTGCAAAAGAATCAGGAACTGAAAAATATCCTGCTGGCTGAAACTCCCTGGCTGGCAGAAGCTACCAATGAAGCCGAACAAAAACAGCGTATCGCCACTTTGTTTGACCTGAATACAATGAATAGCCAACTGGCTGTTTCTGTAGAAAAACTGGGAGAATTGCAAAATGCCGATGGCGCATGGAGTTGGTATAAAGGTATGCAAGGCAGCCGCTATGTAACTACTCAGGTAATGGAAATGCTGGTCCGGCTGAATGCATTGACTCATCAGGATGCTGACAGCCGGATGCAGCCTATGATTCAAAAAGGGTTCGAGTATTTAGGCAAGCAGGCAGCCGAAGAGTATAAGTCCATGAAAGAAGCTGAAAAGAAAGGGGCTGTCGGTATCCGTCCGTCAGAGCAGGTTCTCAGGTATTTGTATATCTGTGCTTTGGATGGCAAGGCTCCGGTTGATGAAAAGGTGAACCGGTATTTCATAGACAAGTTGTCCGGTGAGGGAAAAGAACTGACGATTTATGGAAAGGCGTTGGGAGCTATCATCTTGCAGCAGGCCGGTAAGGTGGCAGAAGCCAGGCTGTTTATGCAGTCATTGATGGAGTATTCTGTTGTGACGGATGAAATGGGACGTTACTTTGATACTCCTAAAGCCCGATATTCATGGTTCAGTTATAAAATTCCGACTGAAGTGGCTGCTATGGAAGCTATACAGCGTATAACAAAAGATACGAAAGCGATCGATGAAATGAAACGCTGGCTGTTGAAGCAGAAACAGACACAGACTTGGGAAACGCCGATTGCAACGGCTGATGCAGTGTATGCATTGATGGCTACAGGGGCTTCGGATTTATTGGCAAATACAGGAGGAGTAGAGATTACTTTAGGTAAAGAAATGATCCGGACTCCGGTAGATGATGCCATCGGTTATATCAAGAAGACGGTGATCGGTGATGTGATGAATATAAAGAAAGTAAGGGTGGATAAAGAAGGAACCGGAATGGGTTGGGGAGCCGTTTATGCCCAATATCTGGAAAGTATGGATCAAATAGGTGAGCAGGGAAACGGATTGTCTGTCAGCCGCCAATTATATAAAGGGGATGAGGCTTTGAATGAATCTGCTCCGTTAAAGGTTGGCGATAAGATTACCGTTCGCCTGACTGTAAAGGCTGACCGTGATATGGATTTTGTTCAGATTAAGGATGACCGTGCAGCTTGTATGGAACCGTTACAGGCAGTTTCGGGCTTCCGTTGGAGCAACGGGCTGGGATATTATCAGGCTACCAAAGATGCTTCGACTCAGTTCTTTATCGATCAGATGAGAAAAGGAACTTATGTCATAGAGTATCAGGTGTATGTGAACCGGACAGGAGAATATCAGACCGGAATTGCAACTGTTCAGTCTGCTTATGCTCCGGAATTCGGAGGGCATACGGGAGGATATCGGGTGATGGTGGAATAAAGACACGGGATGTCTGGAATTAATTGTGTGATTTCATAAAAAGTAAGTTAGCTTGCTAACTTACTTTTTTCTTATGCTTCTGCCGTCCACCCATTCTAGTCTTATTTCAAAACCATCTTCAGCCGTGCCATAAAAATAGCGGCCTGAAACGGATGGATATTCAATTATAAATGTATAACCATCTGAATAATATAGATACAACCAACCGTTTTGAATTTCCCAGTCAAACTTATATACCCTATAAAGTTCATCATTATAGTAACAGCGCTCTTCCGTACCTGCACCATGATCTGTGAAAGCACCTGAGGTGAATGTGATGTAACTGTAAAGAGGTTCTCCATATCGGTCTTCAAATCCCATATCACCCCACCAAGTCTTACCGTATAATCCTGAAATGTCAAATCCTCTTTCCTCATCGCTTTCACATGAAGAAAAACTTATCATTGTAATCAATGCAATGGCAACGAACCAGTAATGTTTTACTATTTTCATAATTTATCTGATTTTTAATGCGGGACAAAGATAAAGGTTATTCATAAGATAAAATAAATTATAGGCTGAAAAAATGGGTAAAGGATGTTTTTTGTCTATCTTTGCTATCTAAAAAGCATAAAATAATTGTATGAAACATATTATACTGATAGTAAGTTTGTTAATGGGAGTGACTTTGGGAGTACAGGCACAACCCAAAGCATTATTTGATAAGACAACGCATGAATTTGGAACTATTTTATGGAAAAATCCGGTGACGGCAACCTTTAAAATCACTAATAAAGGAGATAAACCTTTAGTGATATCTAATGTGACAACGTCTTGTGGCTGCACGGTTGCTGATTGGACCAAAGAACCGATTGCACCGGGAAAGACCGGGATTGTCAGTTCTACTTTTGACGCCAAAGCCATCGGACGTTTTCAGAAGAGCGTAGGCATTTATTGCAATGCCTCGAATAAACCTATCTATCTGGCTATCCGGGGAGAGGTAACAGCCGATCCTAAGAATTACACTTTCACACATCCTTTTCAAATTGGCGCTATTCGTCTGGATAAGGAAGAAATAGAGTTTGAGGATGCCAATAAAGGTGATAAACCGACTATGGAATTGTTGGTTGCCAATACGTCAGATAAACTATATACCCCTGTGCTGATGCATTTGCCTCCTTACCTCAGTGCTGTTGCAACTCCGGAAAAATTAGGAAGGGGACGTACGGGTAAAATCAAGATCACTCTTGATACGGATAAGCTGCCTAAATTGGGCTTGACAACAGCTTCTGTTTATCTATCCCGTTTTCCGGGAGATAAGGTAGGAGAGGAAAATGAAATTCCGGTTTCTGCCATATTATTGCCGGATTTCTCGCATATCAGCCAGCAGGAACGCTTGAATCCGCCTGCCATTCATCTTTCTGCCAAAGAGTTGCAGATGGGAGAACTGAAAAGCGATGAAAAGAAAGCACATACGATTATTGTTAAGAATGTAGGAAAATCTAATCTGGAAATTCTTGATTTGCAGGTGTTTAATTCTGCTTTGGGGGTCCAGTTGAAGAAACGTGTCTTGAAACCGGGTGCGTCTACCAAGTTGAAGATTACTGCTTTCGGTCAAAATTTGAAGAAAGTAAAGGGTACTCCGCGTGTCTTGATGATAACCAATGATCCTAACAATCCGAAGATAATTATAAAAGTAAAAGTAACCTCAAAAAAATAGCTATGGAACATCCTGAAAATAGTGAAGAATATAAGGGATTGACAGTGAACAAAGGTATTGAGCAACCATCTATTGTGAATCCTTATTTGAAACTACGTAAAAAACCTCGTCGTCGTGAGTTTTCCGTAGGTGAATATGTAGAAGGCATCGTAAAAGGTGATGTGACCGTATTGAGTCAGGCGGTTACTTTGGTGGAGAGTGTAAAACCGGAACATCAGGCTATTGCCCAGGAAGTGATAGAGAAGTGTCTGCCTTATTCCGGAAATTCTATGCGAATCGGTATCAGTGGTGTGCCCGGTGCCGGCAAGAGTACATCTATTGATGTATTTGGATTGCATGTGCTTGAGAAGGGAGGAAAATTAGCTGTTTTAGCTATTGATCCCAGTAGTGAGCGTTCTAAAGGCAGTATTTTGGGAGATAAGACCCGCATGGAGAAACTATCCGTCCATCCGAAGTCTTTTATACGGCCTAGTCCGTCGGCAGGTTCGTTGGGAGGGGTAGCTCGTAAGACTCGTGAAACGATCATACTTTGTGAGGCGGCGGGCTTTGATAAGATTTTTGTTGAAACGGTTGGAGTAGGGCAGAGCGAAACGGCAGTGCATTCTATGGTGGATTTCTTTTTGCTGATCCAACTGGCCGGTACTGGTGATGAATTGCAGGGGATTAAGAGAGGTATCATGGAAATGGCGGATGGAATTGTTATCAATAAAGCCGACGGCAGCAATATTGAGAAAGCAAAACTGGCTGCCAGTCATTTCCGCAATGCTTTACATTTGTTTCCTGCTCCTGATTCGGGCTGGAGTCCTAAAGTAATGACGTATTCCGGCTTTTATGGTATTGGAATTAAAGAAATCTGGGATATGATCTATGAATACTTCGCTTTTGTTAAAGCGAATGGTTATTTTGAATATCGCAGAAATGAACAGGCCAAGTATTGGATGTATGAGTCTATCAACGAGCATTTGCGTGATAGTTTCTATAATAATGAAAAGATAATTTCTATGTTGGCTGCAAAAGAGGAAGAGGTGCTGAATGGCAAACTGACTTCGTTTGTTGCTGCCAAAAAGTTATTGGATGCTTATTTCTCAACCTTGAAATAAGGTTTTGCTACCAACAGGCAAAACAAAAAACGCAGATTATGATTATTCATTAAATCTGCGTTTTTTTTATTGTCTGTGGTGGATGAAATTAGATAGAAAGTTCGTGAAGTACATTCACCAATTCTCTGTCTATAGGCTTGTCGTTCTTTATAGCTTTAGCGAAAGGTACATAAACAATCTTATCATCATCAATACCAATCATTACATTACGTTGTCCTTCCAATAGTGCTTGGATGCTGGCCACTCCCATACGGCTGGCAATGATTCGGTCATGCGCTGTGGGGCGTCCGCCACGTTGTAAATGTCCTAATATCGTTACACGCACATCGTATTGCGGATATTCGTTCTTCACACGTTCGGCATAGTGCATTGCACCCCCGGTCAGTTCGCTTTCGGCTACTAATACGATGCTACTGCTCTTGGATTTGCGGAAACCATGTTCGATGAATTCTTCCAATTGGTCAACTTCTGTGCTGAATTCCGGAATAATAGCTGCTTCTGCACCTGCGGCAATAGCGCCGTTCAATGCCAGGAAACCTGCATCACGTCCCATCACTTCAACAAAAAATAAGCGTTCGTGAGAAGTTGCCGTATCACGGATTTTATCTACTGCATCCAAAATTGTGTTCAAAGCTGTATCATAGCCGATGGTGGTGTCGGTTCCATACAGGTCGTTGTCAATCGTTCCGGGCAGACCGATACAAGGCACATCAAATTCCTGAGCAAAGATACGTGCACCGGTCAACGAACCGTCACCGCCGATAATGACCAAAGCATCAATCTCGTGCTTTTTCATATTTTCGTAAGCTTGTGCCCGTCCTTCGGGTGTCGTGAATTCTTTGCAACGGGCGGTTTTCAGAATGGTACCTCCCATTTGTATGATGTTGCTAACATTTTGGCTTTTGAATTCCTGAATTTCATCTGTTACCAATCCTTTGTAACCTCTATAAATGCCATATACTTTCAAGCCGTTATAGATGGCAGAACGTGTGACTGCACGAATGGCAGCATTCATTCCCGGAGCATCTCCTCCAGAGGTTAAAATACCAATACTTTTAATCGTTCCCATAAATACCCATTTTAATATTTTTATGTCGCAAAGTTAACAAATTATCAGTTGGACAACGATAATTTTCTATTTTTTATTGGTCTATTTTTCGTTTAAGATTGCTTTTTTACATTCTTCCATCAACCATTTGGGGGTGGAAGTCGCTCCACAAATGCCGATGGAACGGACGTCCTCGAGCAAGTTCCGGTCTATTTCTTCCGGCTGGTCAATGAGGTATGAATTCGGATTGATCTTTTTGCATTCTTGATATAAGATCTTTCCGTTTGAGCTTTTTCGTCCGCAGACAAAAAAGATCAGATCATGCGCTGCTGCAAATTTGCGGATGTTAGGCATCCGGTTGGCCACTTGCCGGCAGATTGTGTCGTAATATTCAAAAGTGGCATCGGGTGAGATATGCTCCTTGATATATTCTATGATTTGCCAGAATTTTTCCAAAGACTTGGTTGTCTGGGAGTACAAGCGTATGTCTTTGGTGAAGTCCAGATGAGCAGCTTCAGCAGGTGTTTCTATGACAATTGCTTTTCCATGAGTTTGACCTACCAGCCCCAGTACTTCGGCATGACCGTTCTTGCCATAAATCACGATTTGTGTGTCTTGACTTGCCGGAACATTATCATACTCCTGTTTGATGCGCTTTTGGAGGCGTAATACTACCGGACAGGTGGCGTCAATGATCTCGATGTTGTTGGTACGGGCTATAGCGTATGTTTCAGGAGGTTCTCCATGTGCGCGCAACAGTACTTTGGCATCGTGTAATTGGGCAAACTCTTCGTGGTTTATTGTGATAAGCCCCATTTTTTTTAGGCGTTCACATTCCTGTCCGTTGTGTACAATGTCTCCCAGACAATAAAGAGTGTTTCCTTTTGCCAGTTCTTCTTCTGCTTTACGGATAGCTGTGGTGACTCCGAAGCAGAACCCAGATCCTTCGTCTATCTCTATGTTAACCATTTATCGCTGCTTGAAATTTTTCGGTCAGCCACTTTTTCTGTTCGGCAATGCTCATGTGGCTGTTGTCCAACAAGATAGCGTCATCCGCTTGCCGTAACGGGCTGACTTCACGGGTTTGGTCTATACGGTCACGCTCTTCCACATTTTCCAGAATTTTTTCATAAGAGGCCTCTTGCCCTTTACTTCTTAATTCATCATAACGGCGCTGTGCACGTATGGCAGCCGAGGCGGTTACAAATATTTTCAGTTCGGCATCGGGGAAAACAACGGTTCCAATGTCCCTTCCGTCCATGACAATTCCTTTGGCCTTTCCCATTTCCTGTTGTTGTTTCACCAAAGCCTCACGTACAAAACCCAAGGCGGCGATAGGACTTACATGAGAGGAAACTTCCATGCTGCGGATGGCATCCTCTACATTTGTATCGTTCAGGAAAGTCATGGGGCGTTGTGTTTCCGGATTTAACCGGAATGAAATATGTATATCGGGCATCGCTGTTTTTAACGCTTCGGTGTCGATGCCTCTTTCCGTAAAGAACCCTTTCTGTAGGCTATATAATGTAACAGCACGATACATGGCACCGCTATCAATATAAATGTATCCTATTTCACGTGCCAAGTCTTTGGCCATCGTGCTTTTTCCACATGATGAATAACCGTCAATGGCAATAGTTATTTTTTTCATATATAATTAATGTATAGGTGACTACTAAAAACGCTTCAAAGATAGATAAAAGTTGGGTGTATGTCTATGAAATCGGATGAAAATAAAATGAATTAGCATATTTTTCATGTGAAAATACTTTTTATTTAAAAGATTTGTGTTACATTTGCCCTCAGTGAGAAACACTTAATTTTAAAACACAATTTATGGAAGTTAAAAAATCGCCTAAAGCAGATCTCGAAGGTAAAAAGAGTACCTGGCTGCTTATCGGTTATGTGTTTATCCTTGCTCTCATGTTTGTAGCTTTCGAATGGACTGATCGCGACAAGCAAGTGACTACGGAAACAGGTATAACCGATGTCGTATTTGAAGAAGAAATTATCCCTATTACGGAACAGGAACAAAAACAAGCTCCTCCTCCTCCCGAAGCTCCTAAGGTAGAAGAAGTGCTTCAGATCGTTGAAAACGATGCTAAAGTAGAAGAAACTGCCATTCAGGCTTCTGAAGAAACAGGTCAGGCTGTGGAAGTTAAATATGTTCCGGTAGAAGTGGAAGAAGAAGAACCTGAAGAACAGCAGATATTCCAAGTTGTAGAGGAAATGCCTGAATTCCCCGGAGGTATGGCTGAATGTTTGAAGTTCTTGGGTAAGAATATTAAATACCCCACTATTTCTCAGGAAAACGGTGTGCAAGGTAAGGTTATCGTTCAGTTTGTCGTTAATAAGGACGGTTCTATCGTTGACCCGGTGGTTGTGCGTAGTGTAGACCCCTACTTGGATAAGGAAGCACTCCGTGTAATCAAGACCATGCCGAAATGGAAACCTGGCAAACAGCGTGGTAAAGCTGTACGTGTGAAATATACAGTGCCTGTAACTTTCAAATTACAGTAATAAAATACTTTAATATCTTAATTAAGAGGCTGCCTTTAAAAAGCAGCCTCTTTTTCTAGAACCCCTTAATTAAAATAATTTATGGCTTTTTCTGCAGACCAGTTATTGGAAAAGGTAAATACTTATCTTGCTACGATGCCTTATGTGCGCGAACCAAAAGGATTGTATGCTCCTATAGAGTATGTCTTGTCATTAGGCGGTAAACGTATCCGTCCTGTTTTGATGTTGCTTTCCTATCAGCTTTACAAAGAGAATGTGGATGATATTTTACCACAAGCGGCAGGTATAGAGACTTATCATAATTATACATTGTTGCATGATGATTTGATGGATTGTGCGGATATGCGCAGAAACAAGCCTACCGTGCATAAGGTTTGGGATGAGAATACGGCTATTCTTTCGGGGGATGCCATGCTGGTGTTGGCTTATCGGCTGATGAACAATTGTCCGGAGCGTTATTTGAAGCAAGTGATGGATATTTTCAGTCAGACTGCTTTGGAAATTTGTGAAGGACAGCAGTGGGATATGGAATTTGAAACCCGGAATGATGTTACTGTTCCCGAATATATGGAGATGATTTGTTTAAAGACATCGGTACTTTTGTCTGCTGCGTTAAAAATTGGTGCTGTATTAGGGGGGGCTTCGGAAGATGATGCCCGCAAATTATACGATTTCGGTATCAAAATGGGATTGGCATTCCAGTTACAGGATGATTATCTGGATGTGTATGGGGATTCGAAAGTGTTTGGAAAAAATATAGGTGGAGATATTTTATGCAATAAGAAGACTTTTATGCTGATCAATGCGTTGGCTTTGGCAGATGGGATACAACGGAAGGAGTTGGAAAAATGGATAGCTTCTACTGCTTTTTGTCCGGAAGAAAAGATAAAAGCTGTAACAGCTCTTTATGATAAGATAGGCATCGGCGGAATTTGTGAAGAAAAGATTAACGCTTATTATGTCGAGGGGCTTTCGTTGTTGGAAAGTATAGCTGTGCCTTCTGAAAGAAAAGAAGAGCTGAAGTCTTTTGTTTGTCATTTAATGAATAGAAAAGTATAATATGATTGACACGCATTCTCATTTGTTTGTTGAGGAGTTTGATGAGGATTTGCCGGCTGTGATAGAACGTGCTCGGGATTCCGGAGTATCTAAAGTCTTTATGCCCAATATTGATGACACCACGGTGGAAGCGATGTTGAATGTCTGTACGGCATATAAGGGGTATTGTTTTCCTATGATTGGATTTCATCCGACTTCTGTTGGGGCTGATTCGTTATTCCGTATTTATGAGATGAAAAAGCTGCTTTCCGGTGAACATCCTTTTGTGGCTGTAGGTGAGGTGGGAATGGATTTGTATTGGGATAAGACATATTTGAAAGAACAACAGAAGGCGTTGGATATACAGATTCAATGGGCATTGGAATATCATCTGCCTTTGGTGTTGCATTGCCGTGAAGCTTTTCCGGAGTTGTTTGAAGTGATGGAACCTTATAAAAAAACTGAGTTAAGCGGTATCTTTCATAGTTTTACGGGTACTCTGGAGGAAGCAGGGCAGGTTTTAGAGTATGCTCGTTTTTTCTTTGGGATCAATGGAGTCGTTACATTCAAGAAGAGTAGTCTGGCTGAGGTCTTACCTCATATTCCCTTAGACAGAATCGTTCTTGAAACGGATTCTCCTTATTTGGCTCCTGTGCCTTTCAGGGGAAAACGGAACGAGTCTTCTTATATAAAGAATGTAGCGATGAAACTTGCCGAAATCTATGGTCTGGATTTTAAAGATGTGGATAGAATTACTGCCAATAATGCTTTAAAAGTGTTCAAAATGGCTGAATAAGTTTTTAAAGTTTATTAATTTTGATAGGTAATTTAAATATTGGCAGGGCTAATTCTACGTAAGACGAAAAAAAAGAATACATTTGTAGCTGAAATCGCTTGCAGTTCCCGATTTTCTTTGTAATTTGCACCCGATTTTAAAAAAGATAGTATTGTGTCGCCCGAAAAGGAGAGATGCTCGAGTGGTTGAAGAGGCACGCCTGGAAAGCGTGTAAACGCCAAAAGTGTTTCGCGGGTTCGAATCCCGCTCTCTCCGCATTGTAATGGAAAGCACAACAGACTGGAAGACAATTAAAACAAATAAATAACAATTAATTAATTAATCTTAAAAATTAGACACACAATGAAAAAGTTATTTGCAATT
>ERZ827037.2570-NODE-2570-length-14743-cov-2.783224_pt1 | contig 14743 bp, 8 predicted proteins | sample MGYA00519924_ERZ827037 | MGnify/ENA primary metagenome ERZ827037 (study PRJEB31778, sample SAMEA3449250) | human gut metagenome | biome: human gut; feature: human-associated habitat; material: faeces | place: United Kingdom | collected 2010/2012 ...
TTGCCGTCGGCCTTCGCAGGCTTTGTTCCAGTAGTAGTCAAACAGTAGTCAGAACCGTTGAATCAGGCCTTGTTTGAAAAATCAGGAAAGCTATACTTAATCAACAAAATAGCGATAGAGGCCAGGTGAACAAGGATCGCTACTTTTTTTCGTTCGGAGCGCGCCGCTTAAGGTGCAAAAGCAGTATGAGCATTCCCGCGCACAGTATTGCGGCAAGGCTCAACAGAAACAGAGGCGCGTAGTCTCCTGTCTGAGGAACGTTGACGGCGGACGGACTGTTTCTGCCGGAGGATGACGTGCCGCTGTCCGGAGCGGTGCCCGGAGCGGAAGAACCGCCGGAGGAAGAACCGCCCGAGGAGGATATGCCCGAAGAAGCACTGCTTGAAGCCGGGGCGCCGGAGCTGTCGTCAGAGCTCACATTCGGCTCCAGAGAGGTGCGGTACGGCTGGGGGGAATAGGTGCCCCGAATGGCCTGATAGGTAAAGTCATACAGCGCACGGGCCACGGGGTCGGCTTTGCCGGTATAAGGGTTTACTCCCGTGGACGCTTCCAGCAGCGTTTTGATGCCGTTGTACCAGTTTCGGTATACGCGGCTGTTGGGCCCGATGAAACCATATTTCACGCCGCCGTTCAGGTAATCCAGATATTTGTTGTATTTATCCAGATCGTTGAAAACGCGGTCGTCCATTTCCAGCTCCATACCTAGACCGTACATTTTGGCAAGTGCTGCCGCGTCGCGGATACGGTCCTGCGAGGGGCCGCCCGAGGGGAAGAAATGGTTGGGCTGCAGAGCGACGGCGGAGAGCCCCATATCCCCGCCGCGGTTCCAGCCGCTGGCATTGTAAAAGGGAATCCAAAGCATGGGATATCCCAGCGTCTGCGCCTTTTCGGATGCATAACGGATGAGTGAACTGCGGTAGTTTGTTTCATGCATCCAGTAAAAGCCCGCAAATTCCAGGTTTTTATAATCCGCCGCTTCAAAACGTCGCAGTGCTTCTGCAAGATACCAGTTCAGTGCTTTCTGCGCGTCTGCCTCCCCGGAGAGATTCAGCGCCGCGCCGTCAAGCATGCCGAAATCTGTGCACAGCGCGTCGGGGAAGGGGACCATAACGGTCACTTTCATTTTAAGCCCCGGACGCCCCAGCTCGGCGGCTGTTTCTGCCACAGCGGCATCCAGCGCGTCCATGTCGCCGCCGCGGTCGATGGTCTTGGAAATGTAGTTCTGCCAGTCGGCCAGGTTGCTGGGCGTTGCGCCGTAGTCGCTGCTCTCAATGAACAGATGCCCTGTCTCAGGCGAGGACTGTGCCAGGAACAATGCGCTGTCAAACATCACATCCTGGGCGCGCCCGCTTTCATCCACATAGGCTGCATAGGGCTTGCAGTCCGCCTTGCTCCAGTTGCCGTAACCGGGGTTGCCACCGTAATCCTTGTAGGGCCCGTTGTACATCAGCACCATGTCCCGGATGCCGCCTGTCTGCGGCCCGGACAAAAGGAACGCGCCTTCAAAGTCCGCGTCCTGGGACAGGGTCACCGCATCTCCGGCTTGCGTCTGGCCCAAGACCTCCAGTTCGTCGAAAAACAGCCAGCCGTTCAGCTCCGCGTCCACGCGCACATACCGCGCGGCCACGCGGGCGGCGTCTGTTTTGCTGCCGGGCTGGCCCGCGCCGCCCAGCCATTGCAGCGTGTGCACGCCGTCTGCCGCTGCGGAGGTTTTTTCATCATACAGCGCGGCCCAGGTGAGTCCGTCGGAGGAAACATACACAGAAAAGCGCGAGGGCAGGCAGATGCCGGAGCCGCTTTTTTGCAGGAAATTCATGCTCACCTGCTCCACCGCACAGATTTGGCCCAGGTCCACGACTGCGGTGCGCAGCGGCCATTCGCCCGAATGTCCCTGCCAGGCGGCGTCATACATGTCCGTGCTGCCGAAGGATGCGTCCGTCAGCTCCTTGCCGTCTGTGTCGCCGTAGGCGTCCGGCGCGGCGTGGGAGACTGTATAGGGCTTGTCCAGCGCAAGATTCTGCGGGCCGTCCGGTGTGCCGACCAGCGTGCCGGCTGTTGTGCATTTTCCGTTTTTGCCCATGACAGTCAGCTCGTCGAACGCCGTCCATACGCCCGAACAGTCGAACGAGATGCGCAGATATTGAAAATAGACCATATCGGCGTTTTCCGTTGTGGAGATGAACGCGTCCGTTGCGCCGTTCCACACATATTCGCCCACACCGGGGTCGGTTACGGAAAACGGGGCGGGCCCGAAACTCTTGAGCGTCACCCATTTTGCTTTATTGTCCGAGACCTCCAGTTTCAGGCCGCGGGGCAGAAAAACGCCGTTGGCGGTATCATAAAGAGCGCGCAGACGGATTTCAGACACGGATTTTTTGCCGCCGAGGTCATATACCATCGCTGTGCGGTTGGCGTCCGGTGCGGCGGGATTTGTGCCGTTGAAGCTCAGCCAGTCGGAGTCGTTCCAGGTAGGGCCTGCCGTCACACTGTCCGTCAGGATCGTGGCGGGCGCGCCGTACAGCAGCTCGCGCGGACATTCCAAAGCAAGGCCGTCGGCCAGATCCACGCTGGGCAGGTCGTCCGGCGGTACGTCGGTGCCCTGGTCGGGCGTTTCACGGTCGAATATCTCGATCTCGTCGATGAACAGCCAGATCTGGAAATTGATGTGCAGTTTTACATACCGGGCCTGCGCCTCGGGGCGTTTTTCCTGGGGCACGGTGTAGACGAAGCGCTTGATGCCGCTGCCCTCGATGATCGGGGCGACATCCGTTTGGGCCAGTGTGTGCCAGCTTGCGCTGTCGTCGGAAAGCTCGATGCGCACGGAATACGGCGTCGGGATGCCGGAGCCTTCTTCGCGAAGAAAATTCATCTTGACCTGTTCAAAGCGTTTGGATTCTCCCAGATCTACGATGAATTCAAAGCCGTCCTGCACCTCATTGTAATAACCGACCCATTCCGGCGCTTTGCAGGAAAGCGCACGGCTGTAAACACCGTCCGTGAGCTGCCCGCCGTCATCCGCGTAGCTGCCGGAGGCTGCCCACGCGCTGGTATACGGGCGTCCGGCGGCAAGGTTTACGCAGTCGCCCGGGTCCGGGTCCACCACGGGCGGAGGCTCGGGCGTATCGGCTTCGGTGCGCACGTCGATCTCATCCACGCAGACGTAATGGACGGCGCCGTCGGTGATCTGGGACGTCGCGATATCAAATTCATAGCGCAGATACCGCGCTGTGACAGGCGCGCCCTCCGGGCAGGCCCATTCGTGGCGGTGGCCCCACTCGGCAGCCAGCTCCGCATTGTCGAAGGCGGCAAGCGGGGTATAATCCGTACCGTTTTCAGAGGCGGAGAGCGTGAGGTTTTCCATCTTTTCCGCCCAGCCGTTGACGATGGTACCGATGCCGGAGGCGTACACAGTGCGGGTTTCGTGCAGGTCTACGGTGAATACGACATGGTTGTCCGTGCCGTCGGCAGCCGTCTGCACGTAGACCCAGCCCTGGCCGTCCACATTTTCCTGCGCGCCGTATACACCATCCGCGAGGCTGGCTTCGCTGCCGTAATAAATGGCGTGGCTGGAATTGACGGTCATTTCAGGGTCGAGGGCAGGGATGCTTTTGGCCAGGGCGGGCGTGCCCATGCACGCAACGGCAAGGGCCAGAGCGGCGCACAGCATGCGCCGCAGCAAGGGATGATGCTGTTTCATGATTCCTCTCCTTTTTTATGTAATGGCAGCTTTTTCACCAAGCTGCCTGCGAACAGGGCCTTCGGACCCGTTTGCCGCGCACGGCGGGCTTCGGCGGTCGCTTCGCTCTACACATCTCGGCACTGGCCCCGCGGGGTCACTTTAAATGAAAAAAGGGTGTCTGCGAGCTAAGAGCCGCGCTTTCAGCGCGGTTATCCCCAAGGGAGGCTTCGCACCGCTCCGATACGTGTCTGCGGGCACGGTCGCCACCCCCTTTTTGGAGGCATTCGCCGCGTGGCCTGCACTTTGCTGCGCAAAGATGCATGGCTTTGCCGCCGCCAGTTTTTTTCCGGACTTTTCTTTTACTTCTTTGCCTTTTTTGACAGTATGCTATAATGACGTTCTTTGGCGATTTGGTTCGTGCCGCGCTTGAATTTTTGTGGTGCTTGAAAACAGAGAAGACCCTCTCCGGCGAAGGATACAGGCTTATCCGCGCAGGCGTTTCCATCCACGTGCCGCGGCCGCACACAAAAGAGAGGCTGCCAGCGCCCCTGCGCAGAGGCCCAGCAGCGCCGCAGGCCAGCCGGAGCGCTCCAGCAGCAGGCCCATGCCGTAGCCTGAAAGCGTGCTGCCTGCGTAGGTGGCAGAGTTGAGCAGCCCGCTCAGCGCACTGATGCGCCCCGTGTTTTGCAGCCGCAGGGGCACCAGAGTGACAAGCATGGTGTTTACGGCCAGCATCAGCGCGGCGCACAGGCCCAGCAGCGCCAGACAGGCCCAGAGCGGCAGCCGCACGCCCACGGCAGGAGCCGCCAGAAGGGCGCATGCGGCCAGAAACGCCGCTGCGGCCGTGACGGCTTCGCTGTGAAATATATGGTCGTTTGCCCATTTGCCCATGTATACGCCGCACAGGTTCACAAGGGGAAGCGTGAAAGTGAGCACGATGGCGAAGGTGTTGTCCAGCCCGTAAATGTCATGGAGGTATGTTGGCGTCCAGGTCTGGATGCCGTCGCGGATCATTCCGCTTGCCAGAGCCGCAAGGCAGATGAGCGCCAGCACGGCCGGAAGACGATGGGGCAGGGGGCGGGCTGCCGCGCGCGCGGCGCTGCGGGCGGGTGCGGCGGGCAGCGGAGGCGCCAGAACACGCATCCCGCGCAGCCAGCACAGCGCGGTGGCTGTGAGGAACAGCCCTGCCGCGGCGAACACCGCGCGCCAGCAGCCCATTGCGGAACAGAGTGCCGCCAGCCCATAAGCCGCCAGCGTGCCGAAGGGCACCGTCGTGGAGTAGCGCACGCTGGCGCGCATGGCCTCTACACCGGGCAGGCGTTCGACAGTGAGACGCAGAAGCGGAGACCACACAGCGGACTGTGCCGCGCCGTTCAGTGTCCAAATTACAGCCATAAGGCCGGGGGAAGAAGCGCAGGCCATGGCGAGGTTCAGCAGGCCGGAGCACAGCACACCGGAAAACACCATGCGCACGGGGTCCAGCCTGTCGCCGGCAAATCCCCAGACGAGCTGGAAAATACCGTATCCGACAAAAAAACCGCTGCTCACGAGGCCCAGCTCGCTTTGTGAAAAGCCCGCTGCCGCAGAGATTGCAGCCAGGCTGGCCGTGAAGTTGAGACGGCCGATATAAGTGCTGAAATAGGCTGTCCAGCACAGCGCGAAAAACAGGTGCTGCCGGCGCAGCCCGGTGATTTTTGCGGGATAAGTGGCGTTGTTCAAGGATCTGCCTCCGTCTTTTCATTGTTCGGCTTCCGGCGCGGGGGCCGCCCCGGTTTATAAGCGCGCGCCGGACGCTCCGCTGCGCAGATCCACCGGGGTTTTCCCGGAGTGACTGTCCCGGCCGTCATCCCGGAGGAAAAGCGGACGGCGACGGCGCGTTCCCGCGTCAGCCGCACGCTCACCTGCGAGACCACATCTTCCGCCGGGGTGACCACAAGGCCCTCGCCGTCCGGGGTGCAGGAAGCGTTGTAGCATTCAAAATGGCCGTCCCCGGTCTCTGCGATATATGCTTTGGTGAGGACAAGCTCGCCCATGGCCTTGAATACCTCATGCACATCGTTGTCGCAGGCGGCGCCCTGCGTCACCGCGCCGCCCATGGCGGTGTAGCCTGAGACCTGCGTGTGCGGCGGCGCGGTCCACCAGCTGCTGATCATCGGCACGTATTCCTCGCCGATGGTGCGCTCCGCATGTCTGCCGGCCACCCGGCCCTGCGCCGCGGCGGCTTCATCCTTTACAAAAACACGTGCCTGCCGCTGGGGGTCGGGCACGAACGCCCAGCGCAGTGTGCCGTCAAGCCCCATCAGCTGTGCGCAGGCGCCCATGGCGTTCATGCCGCGCTCCAGATATCGCACTTCGCCCGTGAGCTCATACAGGTGGAACAGGCCGTAGATATTCCAGGCCGACCAGCCGTGGGGCGAATTCATCATTTGGGCACGGGGCGCCGAAGGCGTGCCGCCCATCTCCACATCGTATTGCGCCTCCCAAAAGCGCAGCGTGCCGCCCGCCATCCGGCAATCCGGGACAAGCGCCTGCTCGTGGGAGGCGTGCTTTTCCAGAATCCGGCGGGCGGCCTCGGTATAGCGCTCCCTGTCGGGGCTGTCTTCCGCAAGCATCAGCGCGAATTCGCTCAGCTGTGCGGCCGAGCATGAATTCGCCCCGTCTTCGTAGCAGGACGCGGTAGCGCCCTCCGTTTGAAAATTCCCGTCCAGCCCGGCAAGGTGCTCCATGGCGCGGTACAGCGCCGCCATATGCCGCTCGGCCCGCCCACGCCACAGCGCCCGGTCTTCGGGCGGAATGCGGGCGTCTTCGGCGCGGGCCAGCTGTGCCCGGACAAGCTCCATGATGGATTTTGCAGGGTAGATGACGGAGGTATAATCCGTATCCCCCTTATAGAACCCGCCGTCCTCCCGCTGAAAACGAAGCACGAGCTCCGCCAGGCGGTGCGCCTGCTCCAGGTCTGCAATGTCCGCTGTGCATGCATACCGGCAGACAAAAATACCCAGCATGGACGAGTGGTTCTGAATTCTGTCCTCCTGTACAAGAGGAAGCCCGGTCCCGCTTTGGTACAGAAGCGGGTATACCTCATGAAAGCGCCGTTCGAGCCTGCCGTCGAGCACGGCGTCGGGAAAATACCTCCGCGCGGTGTAGGCAGAATAAAAGCCGTACCAGCTCTCCGCGTGCGTGGAGGCCTTCTGCGGCGCGTCGGCAGCGGCCTTGCGGGCCGCTTGGATGTACCATGACCAGGGGCGGCGCACAAAGAGGCACATTTCGGCCTCATACCCCGCCGCATTGCGCACACGGGCCGTATAAAGGCCGGGGGCGGCTCCTGCGGCGCGGAACAGCGCGCGGTAGACGCCCGGCTTGTCCGGCTCAAGCGGCAAACGCCGCGTCCCGCCGTCGGGGCCGTTCAGTGTCAGCGTATTTTCCGGCAGGGGCGAACGGGAAAAGACGGTCACGCGGCACGCCTCGTCCGCGGCGAGCGTATAGCGGCTGGCGTGCAGCACCGGCAGAAGCGACGCTGCGGCAATGGCGGGTTTGATGGCTCCAATGCCATAAAGCGGCCCCACGGGCAGAAGCGTGACGTGCCAGGTCTTTTTTTCGCCGGCGGAAAGCCTGTCAAGGCCCTGGGGATGCCGGGCGGGCAGCCGTCCCGGCTGGAGGAGATCCAGCGAGGCCGTGAAGATCCCCTGTGCGTTTTTTTCATAATCCAGCGTGTAGGACGCCGTGGGCGCGTCGGTGAACAGGGCCAGCAGCCTGCCCGAGGGCGAAGAAAAATAACCCCACAGGTGCGTTTTTTCACAGCGGAGCAGTGTGGGGAAAAGCTGATCGTTGTAATCGGGATACTGTGCCAGAAATGTATCGAAGCCCAGCCGCAGGCTCGCCCGGAAGGGCGGCGTGGCGGTGTCCGCCTCGTTCTGCAAGGCTGCGGAAACCGTGAGCCGTCCCGCTTTGTCCACCGCGTAGGAAAGCGACAGCGCAAGCGCGAGCCCGTTTGCCGAAAAGCGGCCGGTGTAAACGGGCCGCCCGCTGCGCCGCACGGCCGACAGCGGCACCTCGGCTCCGTCTATCAGCCAGCACATGCCCGCATAGGCGTCCCGGCGCATAGGGACCCCGCAGAGCGCGCCGCCAAAGCGGGCGTGCAGGCGTCTGAGCCTGCCGCCGCGGTGGTCGACCAGCCAGTCCGGGGTGCGAAGAATCTCATTTGGAACATTTTCCATAGCCGTCCTCCGTTTGGATGCCCGCCGGGCGGTTCACAGCTCCACCGTCATGCCGTCGTAGGCGGGCTCGATTTGATAGGGGGCCGCGTTCCGGGCGAATTCATCGTGCAGCCAGCCGCCGTTGTGGGAAAAATGGTTCGCGATGAAACGTGTATTCGGGCCCGCCGCGCCGGCCTCAAGAAGCCGAAGCCGCACGGCGGCCGCGTCGGGCAGGCCCATATGGCCGTCGTTCTCTCCGTTTTCAAAACGGCCGCTTGTGGAGTCCAGGCTGACGGCGCTCAGCGGTGCGGCGCGCCCTGCCAGAAATTCATACACCTCCGGATAGAACCGGCCGGTATCGTGGGCGTACAGAAGGCTGCGGCCCTCCCGCTCGATTAAGTAAAACAGCGCCTGCTCGGTGTCCATGTGCTTTGCGGGCAGCGGGGTGACACGATATGGCCCGGCAGAAACGCATTCAAAGGGCCGCACGATATGAAACCGCAGGCGCTGCTCCACGTCGGGCACAAGCTCATGCCCGGCGGCCTTGTAGAAGTAATCCCGCACGGCCTCGTTGCAGAAGATATCCAGCGTAGGGCTTTTCATACCGTGGGAATAGCATCCGCCGCGGTTGACAAGCTCGGCGGGGTAAAAGTGGTCGGTGTGAGAATGGGTGACGAGCAGCCAGCGCACGGCGGAGAAGTCCAGCCCCTGCCGCAGCGCGTGCAGCCAGGCGTCGCAGGGGAAGTCCAGCAGCAGCGCGTCGTCCACCAGCGCCTGGGAGCGCGTGCGGATGTTCCTGCCGCCCAGCCGCCGCGCCGCGCGGCAGCCGTCACAGTTGCAGAAAGCCGCAGGCCAGCCCTCGGCTGCGGCTGTGCCCAGATAGGTAAGCTTCATGGCATATCCTCCTTGTTCCGGCGCTGCTGAGGACACGTCCGGTAAAATTTTACGCTCACCGGGGACAGGCGCAGCGGTTCCGCATCTGTGTCGTCCAATGCATTTTCAAGGCGCAGGCCGTCCGGCAGCACGGCGCGGGCATCGTCCAGGCCGCAGTTTACAAGGCCCAGCAGGCCGCCGCCCTGTGCGTCCTCGTAATAAAAGGGGGCGAGGTTCGCGTCCCCTTCCACAAAGGGCAGCTCCGCGCAGCCCGGCATCCCGCGCAGCAGGCCGCGCAGCAGCGCGGCGCGGCCGCGGCACAGCCAGCCCAGCGTGCGCACCGGCGCGGCCAGCACGCAGACAATGCCGCCCAATGCGTTTTCAAAGCGGATGAGGGCGGGGGCGAGGTATTGCTTTTCCTCATCCAGCAGGCGGCAGATCTCCTGCGCGCCGACCGCCGCCGCGAAGCGTGTGATCCACGCGCCCTCCCGGCGCACGGCCTCCCAATCGGTGCACAGCAGCGTGCCCGCCCACTGGCGGGCATATTCTGCGGAGGAGATCTGTTCCACGCAGGGCCCCTCGATGCGGCCGTCCGGCGCGCAGCCCAGCAGCGGTGCGAAGCCCATGGTGCACAGGTGTTCGGCGGCGATGTTGTCCACCATCAGTCCTCCGCGCAGGAAGGCTTCCAGCTCCGCTTTCTTATAGCACAGCACGTCGTCGCCCAGCAGAACGTTGGTGGCGGCGGGCGTGAACTGTACGGGAACGCCCAGCAGCGGAAGCACCGCGTCCAGCGGCCGGGCGGGCAGCATGCCGTCGGGGGTGTGCGCACGGTTTTGGCGGTGCAGCGCCGCGTCCCCGCGCCAGGGCAGGCCCACGCCGCGCATCGTCTTGCCCCTGCGCAGCTGCTGAACGGCCTCCACCGCAGGCGCTGCTTTGCACACCATCTCCGCGTATTCGCGCTGCAGCGGCAGCGGTGTGGCAAGATAATCGTGCAGGTTCAGCGTCAGGCCGTCCGCGCCCGCGAGCGCGTGGAGCTCCATCTGCAGCTGCGTGACGGCAGCGCTTTTTGTGTAAGGCGTATTGGGGTAGTTTTCCACCTCGCTGGCCCAAAAAGTACTGCTGTGTACAGCGGCCATGCTCAGAGACATGCCCGTAAGCATTTCCACGGCGTCGGTGTGCAGCGCGTCGCTGTATGCTCCGCCCAGCGGGCGGGAAAGGCATTGCCCGCCCCCGGAAAAGGCGCGGAGCAGCGCATCCATGTCGCGCCCCTGCACCGAATGCGCCGGCTCACCGGAGTTCATCAGCCCCACCTGCGTCTTGGGCGAGACGGCGTGCACAGCCCGCTCCACCGCTTTTGCGGCCCGCAGCTGGGCGGCAAAGTTCACCCGCATCCACGCGGCTTTTACCTCTCCGGCATCGGGGCCGAGGCCGCAGGCCGCGTCCCGCAGACGGAGGGGTGTGACGTCGTACCCAAGCTCCCGGGAAACAAGGCGGGCGTGGGTTTCGCAAAAGCAGCCGTATGGAGCCGTGTGGTTCAGCGAGCGGAAATCGTCGTCCAGCATCAGCCGCGCGGGCCGGGTGGATGCGTACAGGGCGCTGATCTGCGCCGTATATTCCACCCACGCCTCATCGGCGATGCAGTATACTGCGTGCGCGGGCGCAAGGTCCTCCCCCACAAAGCGCTGGAAGGGAAGCATAAGGCGGGCGGGCACACGGTTGTCGCCGTGCCCAGCGCAGGTGACGAGGTTTACACTGTGCCGCACGCCCGCCGCGGCAAATGCTTCGGCCATACAGGCGTAGACAGCAGCCATGCGCTCGTGCTTTTCCCGTGGGAACGGGGAGGTGAGGAGCTGATGCGATTCCTCCATCAGCATCACCTCGCGGATGGGCGTGCGGGCGCAAAGCTCCAGCAGCTAGCCGAGCTGGCGCCGCCACGCATCCTCGTGTACGGCAACGCGCAGAATATATTCCATAAGAGTACCACCTTTTCTGTTTGATGCGGGATTTGTAAAAAAACAGGGAGGCCGATGCGCGCATCGGCCTCCACAGCATGCCGCGTCAGCGTGCGAAGCGGTCTATTTGGAAAGCTCCAGGAATTTGTCATACTGAGACTGTTCGATCTCAATCAGTTCGTCCAGCCCCAGCTCCTGCATCTGGGCAATATACTGGTCCCAATCGTCAAAGCTGGCGCGTCCCAGGATGAAATCGGTCACAAGCTCGCTGGAATAGGTGGAAAGGTCTGTCGTCAGAGCAGCCTTGCGCGCGTTCTGCTCATCGGTGGCAATGGCCATGTAGCAGTATTTGGCATCCGGATAAACCGCGTCCTGGAAGACCACGCTCTTTTGAAATTCGTTTTTGTGCTCGGGGCGGGAGGTGAACTGGGATTCCATTGTGTACAGGGAAACGGTGGGGAATACGCAGCCGCTCCACAGCGAGCCGCCGGGGGTTTTGCGGTCCTTCGCGTTCTGCTCCCAGTACGCGCCGCCGATGCCCTCCATGAGCTGGCGCCGGCCGTCCACGACTTCGTACGTTTCGCCCTCGATGCCCCAGGCGGACAGCTCTTCATACCGGTCGGAATACAGCACGTCCAGCAGCGCGGCTACGGCCTCGGGGTCCTTGCAGTCTTTCGTAACGGCCCATTTCTGCCAGGAGAAGAACGACGGCTCAATGACAATGTACGGCTCGTACCCGGTCTCCAGGTTCGCAATGGGCAAAAATTCAACGTTTTCAGCGTTGACGGAAGGCTCCAGCCACATCTGCATGCAGTAATCGAACGTGGCGCCCACTTTGTTTTCGGCCATGCGCTGGCTCGTCTGTTCGTAGGTGGCGCCGATGAGGTCCGGGTCCATCAGGCCCTCCTCCACAAGGCGGTTCATGTACTTCAAGTAGTCTTTGATACCGTCCTGGTACCAGGGCGAGACGATCTTGTTGTTTTTTACGTCCACAGAAGTGAGGTAATTGCCTACGCCGAACCACTGGGCGATGCCCGTCATGAAGAAATCTCCGGAGGTATCCACGGTGACGATCTCGTCCGCTGCGCCGTTGCCGTTCATGTCATTTTCCTGAAACGCTTTCATCACAGAGATGAACTCCTCGGCGGTTTCAGGCGCTTCCAGGCCAAGCTTCTCCAACCAGTCCTTGCGGATGTTGATGACGCGGCAGGTGGGGGCGGGCTTGTCTTCGTAGGTCTGTGCCTGAACGCTGGTGTACCAGTAGATATTGCCGTCCGGCGCGGTGGTGAGCTGTGCCATGAACGGATATTTTTCGTGAATGAAGCGGTTGAAGGTGCCGTCGCCGTACTCGTCCATGATGGTGTTGATGGGCTGGATGGTGCCCTTGTTGGCAAGGTCCATCGCGGCGGCGTCGTCAAACGGCGTCAGACATACGATGTCCGGCAGATCGGTGCCGGAGGCGATGCGCGTTTGAAGTGTTGTGGGGTACTGGTCCGCTGGGACGACCTCAAATTCCAGCTCCAGGCCCTTTTGTGCAAACAGGGCTTTCAGCTCCTGCCAGACAGGGTAGTCCTCACGCTCGTCGAATTTGATGTACTGGTTCGTGTTGTTGGGCACAAGCATCGTCAGACGCCGGGCGCCGTCCCCGGCGGATGCGGAGCCGGAAGCCGGGGCGGACGATGCGCCGCCGCAGGCGGACATGGAAAGCGCAAGCGCCGCCGCAAGGAATAGTGCGGTAAGTTTTTTCAGATGTTTCATGTCGTTCCTCCTGTTTGATGACATTTTATCATACTTCGACCCGAGGCGTCGGGGCGAAATCTGCCTTGAAGAGAGTCAGCCCTTCAATGAGCCGACCATGATGCCCTTTACAAAATGCTTTTGGAAGAAGGGGTAGGCAAACAGTACGGGCAATGTGGTGAAAATAATCATCGCATATTTGAGCTGCACGTTGGAAAGTGAACGGCGCACGGCCTCGGCCACTTCGTTCATGGGCAGCTTTGTCAGATCCACGGTGTTTTCCAGCAGCACCCGGCGCAGGTAGAGCTGCAGGGGCTGCAGCGCGGTGTCGGGCAGATAGACCAGCGCGTTGAACCAGCTGTTGCTCTCGTCCGTAATGGAGGTCAGGGCCCACAGGTATTCATTCCACACCTGCATGGCCGAGAGAATGGCCATGGTGGCCAGGATGGGCTTTGCCAGCGGCGTATAGATGCGCAGCAGAATGGTGAAGTGACTGGCGCCGTCGATGGCTGCGGATTCCCGGATGGTGTCCGGGATAGAGGCGAAATACGTGCGTGCAAGAATGATGTTCCAGATGCTCAGAGACCCAGGCAGGATGACGGCCCAGATGTTGTTGTACAGGCCAAGGCGGTTCATTACAAGGAACGTGGGGATCAGCCCGCCCGAAAAATACATAGGAACGAGCAGGTAGGTGACAACGGCCTTTTTGCCCAAAAGCCCGGGCATGCACAGGGGATACGCGCACAATGTGCAGAACAGGAGCATCAGCAGCGTGGTGACGACAACATACAAAAGCGTATTGCCGTAGGCGCGCCACAGAGTCGTGTCGGAAAGGATGACGCGGTAGGAGTTAAGGTCAAACCCTTTGGGGAACAGCAGCATGTCGCCCGCAAGCGCGTGCTCGGGCGCGCTGACAGAGCGGATGAGCACATAGTACATGGGGTACACGGTGACGATGCAGCACAGCCCGGTGGCGAGGTAAATGAGCATGCTCGCCAGGCGGGAGCCTTCGCGGATGCCGTGTTTTTGTCGGAGCATGGCGGTAAGCCTCCTTTTCGTTTTCAGAACAGTCCATCGCCGGAGATTTTATTGCTGCATTTGTTGGCGATGAAAACAAGGATCAGATTCACCGTGGAGGCGAACAGGCCGATGGCGGTGCCAAGGCTGGTCTTGCCCGTGAGCAGACCCTCGCGGTAAACGTAGGTGCCGAACACGTCGGCGGTCTTCATGGTGGCGTTGTTGTACAAAAGCAGGATCAGGTCGGTGTTGGAGCTCATGATGTCGCCCACCGCGAAGATGAGCATGATGGCGATTGTGGGGGCGATCATCGGCAGCGTGATGTGCAGTGCCTGCTGCCAGCGGTTCGCGCCGTCCAGCCGCGCCGATTCGTAAAGCGCCGGGTCGATGGAGGCCATGGCGGAGAGATAGAGGATGCTGTTCCACCCGAAGCTCTTCCAGATGTTCGTGACCGTGTATACAACAGGGAACCATTTCGGGTCGGTGCGGAAGGAGACGGGGTCGCCGCCCAGCAGCGTGATGATCTGGTTCACAAGGCCGTCCTTTTCAATAAAGGAGACCACCATGCCCGCGGCCACTACCATGGAGATGAAATAGGGCATATAGCTGGCTGTCTGCACCAGCTTTTTGTAGCGTAGGTGCGTTACCTCGTTGAGCAGCAGCGCGAACGCTATGGGGACCCAGAAGCCGAACGCGAGGTTCATCAGGCTGAGCGTGAGCGTGTTTTTTAACAGGCGCGGAAAATAGATGGAAGAAAAGAACGTTTTAAAATGCTGCAGGCCCACCCATTTTGTAGAGCCGTCAAACGCGAAGAAGGGGTCGCCGGGGACGTAATCCTGAAAAGCGATGACAACGCCGAACATGGGCATATAAAAAAAGATAAAGATCATCACCAGCACCGGCAGCATGATGAGATAGAGCTCACCGCTCTCCCGCAGCCGCCTGCGGCCGATCCGGTTCGCGAGGCTCTGCCGCGGCGCGCCGCGTTTTTTGCAAATGGTTGTCAATGTGCCACATCCTCTCGATCACATGTTGCCGTTTTGTCCTGTGTCCGGCGGAAAAGCCGTCCGAGGCTGTGCTTTCAGCATAACCGCGCCGGGCCGCGTTTGCAACGAACCAAATTTGAAGCCGTGCGCTTTTTTGAAAAAGCGGGGAACGGAATACCAGAACAAAAGGAGACAGGCAGGATGGACATGAAAATTTGTGTACTGGCCGGCGATGGGATCGGCCCGGAGATCACAGAACAAGCGGTGCGTGTGTTGGAAACAGTATGCACTGTGAAAAAAATC
>ERZ827037.2573-NODE-2573-length-14701-cov-12.549706_pt1 | contig 14701 bp, 10 predicted proteins | sample MGYA00519924_ERZ827037 | MGnify/ENA primary metagenome ERZ827037 (study PRJEB31778, sample SAMEA3449250) | human gut metagenome | biome: human gut; feature: human-associated habitat; material: faeces | place: United Kingdom | collected 2010/2012 ...
TAAGGTTTGCATAGATACAATTTGCCATCCTTCGGGTAACTGCGTATAATGTCCGATACGTTCTGCTATATTGTTACTGTATTCATTATAAATCAATATAATATGGTAACAAAATTCAAAAATTATTTGGCAAAAACTAATCTTGCCAAGAACACCGTCACCTCTTATGTGTGGACGGTGCAGTATTTCTTCAACCATTATGGAGAAGTGAATAAAAAGAACCTTTTGGCATACAAGGGGTATTTGGTAGAGAACTTCAAACCGCAGACAGTGAACCTGAGATTGCAAGGTATCAATAAGTTCTTGGAGTTTACGAAACAAGAAAAACTAAAAGTAAAGTTCGTAAAGGTGCAACAAAAGAACTTCTTGGAAAATGTAATCAGCGATGCCGATTATAAATTTCTCAAAGCACGGCTTAAAGCAGATGGATACGAAGAGTGGTATTTCATCGTGTGGTTCATGGCTGCAACTGGATCACGTGTTAGTGAGTTGCTCCACATTAAAGCGGAACACATCAAAGTGGGCTATCTTGATTTGTATAGTAAAGGCGGAAAGATTCGACGACTATACATCCCCAAGAATCTACGGACAGAATCTGAAAAATGGTTGAAAAACCAAGGCTTGACATCCGGTTACATCTTCCTGAATCGTTTCGGACAGCGTATTACTACTCGCGGAATCGCTTCCCAACTCAAGCATTTTGCAGAAAAATACGGAATGAACAAGGAGGTAGTTTATCCTCATTCGTTCCGTCACCGTTTTGCCAAAAACTTCCTTGACCGCTTTAATGACCTTGCTCTACTAGCCGACCTAATGGGGCATGAAAGCATAGAAACTACACGCATCTATCTACGTCGCACTGCCAGCGAACAGCAGAAGATTGTGGATAAAGTGGTTAACTGGTAAAGTCGCATCAGCCTTTAGAAGTGTATTCATTTACACTTCTAAGGCATTTTGAATGTTATCAAGAACAGAGAATAGTTCTTCTATCTTTTGAACAATGCGTTGTTGTTCGGCAAGTGGAGGAAGTGGCATTTCAATTTTATGTAAAGCATTGGAAGATAGTCCAAGTAATCCAATACCTTTCCCTCCTATCAGATTGTTTTCCTTTAAATATGCAAATGTGTAGTAATAAAATGGCACACATAAATCTATCTTTGGACGAAGTCTATGAATATGATTTTGAATACAAATATCGTAATCATAATTCCATATTGCAGAGCGTCCAATATCTCCACCTTCGCATACAAGTAAATCACCCTTCGTAACAGTGCATTTATTCAATTCGCTTTCTTTGAATGGCATTTGTTTTATTGCTGTAAAATCAAACTTATTCCAGTACACATTGGATGTGGTTAAATAATCCTTGAATATACCTTCTTTGTTTGACGAATTGAGTGCTTTGCCTGTATTGTGGCTAAAAAGTTCTCCTAGAATAGTTTCTATCCATCCAACGGGATAATGCCCGTTATCACAAGGTGTGAAGTCGGGATTTATGCGCTTCAACAGTTCAATGGCTGGCTCGTCATTCGGATCTTGTGGCACGAGTTTGCCGTGAATAGCAAGATTGAGGATTTTACTTTTTGCCTGCTTGATAGTTGTTTGTAAATCTTCCTTGCTATTCTTGATAGTATCAATTAAAGAAATCCACTTGGCCACCTCTACAACAATTCTTTCTTGTTCCTTTAAGGGTGGGATAGGTATCATTAATTGCGAAAGCTTTTGAGCATTGATATTAGACTGATTAACAGCATCCGTTTTTACATTATAGCACCAATTACGATAATAGCTGCTATTCATTACAGTATTAAGGTAGTCTGAAAAAATCAATATCGGTCTAATGCGAATAAGATAGCCAGCATATATGGCTGGTTGTTCTTTCTTATAGATTGCCGTTTTCCCTACCCATTCACTACTGTTTGTGCGATTGAACAGTAAATCGTCTTTTTCAAGTGAGTACAGCTTAATATCTTCATTATTTGACGAATACACTAAATTAGAATAATCGATTGTACCGACATTAGTAATATTCCCCATTCGCAAGACAGCTATTTTTCCCACACTTAAAGACTTCTCTGAAGTTCCGTATTTCAATTCGCACACAATATCTTCTAAATTGCACCATTCCCACCCATTTGGTAACAAATAGGGATAATGGGGCGTATCGGAAGACTTTGCAGACTTCTTACTCCGTTTGATTTTGCCTTCTTTTATCAGTCGTTCTTTTTCAGCCTTGATTCGTTCGAGCAGAACTGATGCTGGTTCATCGTTGGGATCTTGGGGTACAAGTTTTCCATGTATCGCAAGGTCGAGTATCTTTTGACGTAACGCTTTTGTATCCATCATTATATTTCTGTTTGTAATTGTGCAGTTTTGGCTGCACAATTACTATTCATGTTCTTCCAGTTTCTTTAATTCCTCATTTTCTTCAAACTCTTCAATCCATTCCTTCACCTTAGCTTGCAATAAAGCCTTGTTGGGGAGATAGAGTTGATAAGCAGAAGCATAGATGTTAGCATCCTTAGGCAAGGTAAGTTCCACTAGTGCATCGTTCTTCTCCTTACACAGTAGAATACCAATTGTCGGCTTTTCAAAGTCTTGTTTGACATAGCGGTCGTAATAGTTGACATACATCTGCATCTGCCCAAGGTCTTGGTGAGTTAGTTTGTCTATCTTCAAATCTATAAGCACATAGCATTGTAGTAAACGATTGTAAAACACCAAGTCAACAAAGAAATGCTGCTCATCAAATGTGAACCTTTTCTGCCTTGCTTCAAATAGAAATCCTTTGCCAAGTTCTTATGCCAACAAATTTATTATGCAAAGTGACTTAAACTAAATCACAGCTACAAAAGTAATTATAAAAAGATTTATCTCCATCACTTTGCATAATATTTTCATCAGAAAGACTTTAAAAAATCCATTAACTTTTCATTTCCTTGCCACATAGGTTTAGTATCCACCTCCTGAACAACTTTAATATAAGCTTTTTCTATAGCCTCCCGTTTCACTTTTGAGTCCGCTCTTGCATAAATTTCTGTAGTTTGCACATTCACGTGCCCCAAAATATCTCTAATATAAACTAAGTTAACCCCAGCTTGTAACAGATGCATTGCCTTACTATGCCTAAGACTATGACAGCTTATTTTCCCCTTCATTAACGTGGGATGAAGTAGCTTTGCCTTTTTGATGTATCTATCCAGTATATTCGCCACCCCTGCTCTTGTCAGCTTTTCGCCCCAACAGTTTGTAAATAGCGGATGTTGTAGACATTCTGATCTCAACAATCCATTCTCTTTCATATATATTTTCAGTATATCCAACTGTTCTTCAAGCATTGGTACAACTCTATTTTTATTCCCTTTTCCCGTGATTATTACAGTATATGGTTCATCTAATCGAACACATTGCGGAGTTAGGCTTATTACTTCTGACACTCTACACGCTGTATCATACATAAGTGACAATAACGCCAGATCCCTACGACCTTTAGGTTTGGTCGTATCTGGTTGTTGCAGAAGAATCTTCATCTCTTCTACCGTTAGATAGTTCATAATAGGCTTGACACTCTTTTTATTATTTATAGCCATTATTTCTTGATATTCGTATAGATGGTCTGAACTCTGATATTGGAGGTACTTAAAAAATGATTGTATGGCAGCAAGGCGAAGATTACGTGTTGATGTACAGCAACTTCTTTTTGTTTCCAACCAATCAAGGAAGGACAAGATATTCTCTTTTGTTATACTTTCCATTGTCAGTTTTTCAGCTTTTACACCTTTACTTTCCATGTATACCAGATATAAGGTAAATGTGTCCCTGTATGAATGGATCGTATTAGTACTTGCTCCTCTTTCATGGGGCAAATACTGGAGAAGGAAGTCTGTTAGATATTTTGAAAAATTTGTAGGTTTCATAAATGTCACATTTTAGGGAAAATATCAAAACCAATGATATCTATTTTTCTAATTAATTCGGGATACATCTCTGACGTAAGCCGAACATAGTTATTCGTCGCCCGCAAAGATTGATGTCCAAGGTAAGTTGATAGGATCGGCAAAGAACAATATAAATCCATACCTTCTTCAGCCATTTTAGCAAGAGAGTGAACGGCAAATGTATGTCTCAAGTCATGCAGACGTATGCGGTCTTTGGGAATGTTTGCTTGAATGAGTATTTTGCAAAATCGACGATATATGCTATCCCTGTCACAAGCCCTTCCTTTAAGTGTGATAAAAAAGGGAGTAGTATCTGATATCTTTACGGGTAATCTGTTTCTATGTACAACATAATCTTTAAGAACCTCTGCTAAAGAAGTGGAAAATGGGACAATCCTGTCTTTGCCGTTTTTTGTATCTCGTAAAATGAAGTATTCTTCCTCAAGATTAATATCTTCATTGAGCAGAGACAAGGCTTCACCTATGCGTATTCCTGTTCCGTATAACATGCGAAGCAGTGAAGGCATTATAAAAAAAGAGGATCTCATATCATTATTTCCACTTTGCATATTATCACATGTCGTAAAAATTCGTTCTATCTCTTTTGATGAAAAGATATGAGGGATAAAGGTATTTCTCAATGACGGGGTTCTTGGTATATATGAGCGGATTCCTTTTTTGTTAAGAAACGAAGAGAAAGCACCTAAAATATAGCACCTACGATAATGGTAACTATTGGATTCATTGTCACGTTCCTTGCACCATGCATCTGACAACTCCTTGGTAATACCTATTGCAGTCTCATTTCTTTCAATAGTAAATCTATCAAATAAAGTCAGGACAAACTCTCCCCCAATATACTTAAATCCCATACTGCGCTTCAAGCTCACAAACTCTCTTATCAATGAGGCGTAAATGCCTTTAAAATTTCTATTCATAAAAATAGCCTCCTTTCTGGGTATAAAAGTTTTCACATACAGGTGATACATCAAGGGAGCATTTTTTCAGTGATTGGATATCTATTCTTAGATAATAACTTGTTGATTCCGTGTTCTCATGCCCTAAAACTTCGCTTATAACAGGGAGCTTTACCTGCTCTTCTAAAAGAAGTGTCGCTAAGGAATGTCGAAGGGCATGTGCGCCATGATGCTTGTTCTTTATATTTACGTTGGCTTTAAGAAAATATTTCTTGGCTATCTGGGATATGACCGGTTGGTTTATGTGAGTATAGGGAGAACGTGCCAAGAGAAATATATATGATGACTGGGACTTTGGACGTCCATACCGTAGATATTCAATAATAGCATTGCCTATTTCCGGTAGAAGTGGCAGTTCTAATTCCTTATTTGTTTTATGCTGGATTAAACGTATGGCATTATCCTCCCACAATATATTTTCAAACTTTAAATTTGCTATATCAGAAGCCCTCAAACCAAGCATTGTGGCTAATAGAATAATTGAGTAATTACGTTTTCCTGTAGTCGTACTTCTATCCACAGAAGACACTATCTTTTTTATTTCTTCAGAAGTGTAAGCTGACGGTAGCTTAGGCTGTTTCTTATAATTATCTTTTGGAATAAATGCCGCTAAATCCATATCTATAATTTTGTGTTCATATAGATATCGGAAAAAGTTACGTAGAATATGGATGGATATACTTGCTACAGATTTATATTTAGTACCAATGGTATTAAGATATTTAATGATGTGGGTAATCTCAACTTGTTCTATGGAGGCTACTTTTGCAGATGTTAGAAAATCAAGGAAACGATGGAATATTTGTTTGTGATTGTAGATAGTGTGTCCGGACAAGCGTTCTTGACTTCGAGATAATATATATTGCATCATCAAACTGCCAATCTCTCCTTTCAATTCTACCGGAACTTTTCTTGGAATAACTTGGCCTGTAATGAGGTAATTTTTCAGGAGTAAGATAGCGGATAAAAATTTCTTGTCACCAGATTTTAATGAAGTTAAATCTTTAGAACCATAAAGAGAAGATAAAAAATCATCGCAGACTTTAGGGGTGAGGGAATGCAAATCATTGTTCTCCATGAACTGCCTTAATTGATTCCATTTCCATGCATAGCCTTCCAATGTACTATCTGTACGAGAAAAATCCTCTTTTAAGATTTTCAGCATAGAGGATGTGACTGCTTCAAAAGTTGTTGAGTGATCATTCATACGTCATTAATTTAAGTTGTGGCAATATCACCGCACTTAAATTAATGAAATTCTTATGTAAAGAAATAAATGATTATATTTTTATAATTACTTTTGTAGCTGCGATTTAGTTTAAGTCACTTTGCATAATAAATTTGTTGGCATAAGAAATGTTATGTAAAGGTTTGCATAAAAGTTCTAATAGGAATTGCTGCATCTTGTTGATAATGGCATTCTCTAATTTAGACTCTGAATAAACTGCATCGGGTTTTAGACCAAGAAACTCTAATGTGATGGGATTCTTGATAATGTCTGATGGTTTCCCAATAGATTGTCCTTCCTTAGCCAACCGCATTACTTCATCTTTGTTACGGCTCAAAGCCAATCTCTCATAAAGACAGCTTCCTACTTGACGGCTGAGTTGTCTTTTAGACCATTGTTGTTGAGTACATTCTATTTCATAGAAACTGCGGGCATCCGGATTTTCCACCCTCATCAGTATAAGATAATGAGACCATGAGAGAGCGAATGTCGGCTCAGAGATACATTCCTCTGACTTCGGATAATCGGCTAACCACTGGTTAGCCTTTTGACTCGGCTTTGGACAACCACTGGTTAGCCCTTTAGAAAAAACAATATAAAACTGCCGTATATTCTTAAGAGTTGAATATGACCATCCATCTCCCAACCTATCAGTCAGACGTTTGGAGAGTTCTTTCAGCACCGCCTTTCCATATTCGGCTCTTGTTTCCCCCTTTTGCTCATATTCTACTATATATTGTCCGATATGGAACTTAGTATAAACCTCAGCTATATTGACGGCTGTTGCCACACGTTCCCTTGCCTGCGTGACAAGGTTAACAACCTTCAAGAACAGGTCGTTTATATATTTATCATTTGTGAAAATCTCTTTTCCCATAACTCAATTTTCTTCAATATTCGCAAGTAGCTTTTCAAGTTCAACCACAGCAGCACTTATCGTTTGGCTTTTATCCTTTATATCAGCCATCAGCTCTGCCAATGAACGGTTGGCCACCTCACCACCTTGCTTTATCCAAGTAATGTCAAGACTTGTTTTGTCTCTGGTAAGAATTTCATCTACAGGGTATTTACGCCAACGACCTTGCGGAGTATTTTCTGCATCGTATGTCTCTACTCGATTATTATAGCAAGAAACAAAATCATCCAAATGATGCCGTTCCAGTTTATTGGTGGCAAGCGTATGCTTTATATCTGTACGGTAGTCGTAAAACCATATTTCCTTGGTCGGTTGTCCTTTGCTGAAAAACAACACGTTGGCTTTTACGCCTTGGGCATAGAAAATACCTGTAGGTAAACGCAAGATAGTATGCAAATTAAAATCCTGCAATAAGCGTTTACGAATAGTCTCACCTGCTCCAGCCTCAAAGAGAACATTATCAGGAAGTACAACTGCTGCACGTCCTCCCGTTTTGAGCATAAGCATCATGTGCTGGAGGAAATTTAACTGGTTATTCTTGGTCTCTACATAAAAATCCGGGCGGTTAATATCCACCGATCCAGCCGGACGAGTTCCAAAAGGAGGATTGGCAAGAATCACATCTACAAGAGTTGACGGTTCTTTTTCCAAAGAATCCTCACAAACAATCGGACTACGGTCTGTACCAATACCATGCAAATAAAGATTCATGGAAGCAAGCGTCACCACTAAAGGCGTATTATCCACACCATGCAAAGCTTTGTCACGCAAGAAATCACGTTTTTCTTTACTTGCTGACTGACCTTTCATATAATCGTAAGCTGTAAGCAAGAATCCACCCGTTCCACAAGCCGGGTCACAAACCGTTTCCCCCATTTGCGGATTGATACAATCTACCACTGCCTGAATAAGTGGACGAGGAGTAAAATACTGTCCTGCCCCGCTTTTCTTGTCTTGTCCGTTCTTTTCAAGAATGCTTTCGTAGATAGCTCCTTTCACATCACCGTCCATAATGAGCCATTGCTCCTCATCAATCATGGTGATGACCTTTTTCAGATAAACAGGCTTGTCTATCTTGTTTTGCGCCTTCGTATAAATCGTACCTATCAGATTATCCTGCTCACTAAGCAATTTAAGGGTCTCTTCATATTGTTTTACCAAATCCAAGCCATCAAGTACTATCAAATCTGCCCACTGATAACCAGTTGGAATAGCCGACTCTTCTCCAAACATTTCTACATTTTCGGCATCCATCTTCAAGAATAAAAGATAGGTCAGTTGGGTAATATAATCAGTAAATCCAATTCCTTGTCCGGCAAGAGTGGTTGCCAGATTCCATACTTTTTTGGTGAGCGATTGCTCTGTTGTATTATTTGTTGCCATTTCTTTATGCTGCTTTTCTTAAAACTACAAATGTGTAAAGTGAATGAAGTGCCTCGTCTGCCTTCTGCATATTGCCAAACGCTCTAATCATTTGGGCTGCATGGGTAGCATCATCTTCACGAATATCTCTGATAGTACAAGCTCCGTTAGAAGCGATGTAATCCACAATACGACTGATAACCTCTCGCTGTTTGTCAGTTATTTCACGCTGGTTTTGCCCTAACCAAAGATTGAAAAACTGTTTAGAGGTAGTAACTACGCTATCCAATCGTTCGATTTGGTGGAAAGCAAAGCGCACAAGTTGTATGATATTGGTCAATGCATCGCTTTCTTCTTTGGTAATGGAACGCCTTACCACTTTAGGGTTAACTATGGCATAAGAGTTCCAGAGTTGTTTGGATGTAAAATGATTGTTTGCCATTTTAAGTCTGTTCTCCAAATCCTTTAGCATCGAATAGGTTATAGGCTCTCCCTCATTGTTGTAAATGATGCGCAGTGCCTCTATTTCGTCATAGTACTTTTTACAAAAATCTTCAAAAGCCTCTGTCGTATTTTTTGCTTCCTCAATGGAAAACCCTTTGGAGATAAGCGTATCTTCACCCGGCATCAATGTATTGACGAATCCGGCTGCAAGTATAAGAAGGTATTTCCGAGCATCTGCATGATTGGCAAGCGGAGCGACTAGCCCCTTACGTTCATTGTTAGGCTCATCAGTGCTTACAAACGGTGGAAGAATGCCTTTCTCCAGTGCATCGTATATTCTGGCAGAAAGTTCCTTCATGTCATCATGAGACAAACGGACAAACTCTTTCCGTTGCGGATCATCCGCCTTGTTGTATATTCGGGCAAGCGTTGCAGCAAGCCGTTTGAGATACTCGTCAGGAATATAGCCATGACTAATACGTTCTAATAGCTCCTTTAGAGTAATCGTCTTTGTTGTAGGAGCATCATCTATAGGTGCCACTGTTTGCGCATGTTCCGTCACGCCTACCGCATCAACCAAATAAAAACAATCCTTGCTGAATGCGTTCGGGGTAACATTGCGAAGTTGCTCATCACCAATAGTACGTACTCCACGCCCTTTCATCTGAATATACAAAGGCAATGACTCCACATCACGCATGAACATCACTACTTCCAGCGGCTTTACATCTGTTCCGGTGGCAACCAACGTACAGGTGACAGCAATACGGAAATCCTTGTCGTTACGGAATTGGCGTATCAGTTCGTTACTGTCGCCTGCCGAATAGGTAATTTTCTGAACAAAGCGGTCATCAGTCCGTCCAAACACCTCTTTAGCTATTTGTACGATATTTGTAGCATGAGCTTCATTGAGAGCAAAAATCAATGTTTTGGGCAAAAAGTCCATATTTGGTTCACGTTGCGGGTCATTAAACAATTCCGTATAAACCACATCCCGATAGGTCGAAAGGACTAACTTTATCTGTGCCGGATTGATAATACTCCGATTAAGTTCTTTATTTGTATAGATTTTGGTTTCCTTACTACTTACAATCTTAACCTCACCTGTATATCTTGTTTCTTCTTTAAATTTCTCACCCTCTAATATAGCCCCACCCGTTTCTGTGACTTGCGTTTTTATTCTATATACCCGACAATCCACATTCACGCCATCAACAATACTCTTTTCCAATGTGTAGTTAACAATGCAGTTATTATTGAAGAATGCCATTGTTTCAGGGATAGGAGTTGCGGTCAGACCAACCAATCTTGCCGTATCGAAATACTCCAGCACCTTGCGCCAGTTCCCATAAATGGAGCGATGGCACTCGTCTATGATAATCATATCAAAGTAGTCGTGCGGTAAGTTGGGATTAGGAGGCAAGGTTACTTCCTCTATAGGTTCATTCTCGTCATCATCATTATCCTCAATAGTTTCTCCTTTCAAGAATGAGAATAGACGTTGTATTGTAGAAATAACGACATTGCTATCAGAAGGAATAGAAGACGAGCGAAGGCGATTGACCGTAAAGATAGTATTGAAAGCCTCCCCGTTCTCTGTCAGACGGAAAGTTCCAAATTCTCCTTCTGCTTGTTTTCCAAGATTATTTCGGTCTACAAGAAACAACACTCTACGCATTGGTGTATAAGAAAGCATCCGGTAGGCAGCAAGACAAGCAGTATATGTTTTACCCACACCGGTGGCAAGAACCATCAACGCCCGATTTTGCCCGGCACGGAAACTCTTTTCAAATTCTGTCACTGCCTCATATTGGCAATCACGCAGCCCTTTCTTTTTCAATGTAGGGAGTCCGGCAAATGCATCTTCAATTCCCAGCCTCTTTACCAATTCATGTGGTGTAGGGATATTCATGATCTGCCTGAAACAAGAATCTTGTTCACGAAAATCACAGCAATATAGTTCCTTACCATTCGAAGTGAAGATAAAAGGCAATGGCTTTTGATATGCCTGATAGATATTCGGAACACTTCTTGCATATAAGGCTGCTTGCTCGCATACCTCTGAAGCAAAAGCATCCGTTTCTTCACGCTTAGCTTCAAGTACCCCTACTGCTTTTCCATTAATGAAAAGGAAATAATCTGCCTCAAGATTTCCTTTCAATAAACCTTCTCTTATGGCTACAGCCGTACAAGTAGGTTCATAATCCTCCCTGTTGACTACTTTCCAACCAGCATCGGCAAACCACTGGTCTATCTTTATTCTTGCTTTTTCTTCAGGAGTCATGTTCTTGATATTGTAAATTATCGGAAGCTTATGTCAAAAAACAAATTGATATTCAAAGCTATAACTTTACTCTTTCAATAATTGATTCGCTCTAAGGAAATTCACAAACGAATCAATAATTTTAGAATTACGATTAATAATATCAGTTTCAGTAAAATCACTATATGAATTACTTATCTCTGCCAATTCTACAATTTGAGAGCCATTCTTTTCCTGACCATTAGCAGTGGTAAAACCTTTATAATATTTTACTTTATCTACAAAGCGATAGTCGGAAGCTCTGATATTCAATCTTTTCTCAAGAAGAACTTTATTCCCAAGTATTTCTACATTCTGAGGATTTGATAAGCTTTTTTCTTTATCCCGTCTGTTTCGTGCATATATATGTTCTATATCGAATCTAGTTTCCAATGACAATAATGATTGATTATCATGTTGAAAAGCCCACCAAGTAATCATTGATTTTGTAATCGCACGACTATTATTGAATACATAATTTGTTATTTGCGCACGATAACGTTCTTCTGAAAATTTGAAATCTGAGAATGTTACTTCTTCGCCTTTGATTATTTTAACCATTTCCGCATACACAGGGGTACGCAAAGAATTAACACCTGGATTAGTTATAGCATACGCCCATATGAAAGCTGTTATACAGTCCAAGAAACGACAAAAAGCATTTTCTTCTATTTCATCATTTTCATCACGATGGTACATAAAATACACAGAAGTGATATACGTCCACATTCCATTAGGAGCATAACTAAGTACGAACAAACGCTTTAGAACTTTATCTGAGAAACGTTCTGTTTCTTGATTGTTAACATCTTGCCAAAATTTGGCAAGGCTTACAAGATTACTCAATGTCTTTGGCTGATGCAAAAGAGGATAACTGCCATCTCCTTCATAAAACTTGCGCAAAGCTTCTGTTGTTGATGATTTTATCTCTGCAAGTGCTCGTTCATAATACATATATCTTGTAAACAATTCATCTAATGGTGTACCATAAATTGGATGAAACACTTCGCTAGTAATCTTATCTAGATTTTTCCACGTTTCTATAAATTCATCTTTTTTGCCAAATGATGAATAATATTTATAAAGTTGCGCCTTAAAAATATCTGCATCAGAGAGAGGTTTCCCTCTATCATTCAAGGTTGAGAAAATTCTTAACGCCGTATTTTGTGATTCTGCCTCTATTGGTAAAAGGACACAGTTATTCAACACACGAGCCGGGAAATATGCAAAATAAGATGGATAATTACTTAGAAAAGCATCTATCTTTTCAACGAAAAAATTGAAATTCTTTGCGTAACGACTTTTTTTGCCAATTCCTTGTCCATCTTTCAATATTGCAATAAACTCTTCTTTATCTTCATCTGTAGCAACTTGTGAATTGATTTTCAGAGCAGATGTTTCAAACTCCCCAAATTCATTAGCTCTCCAAATACATTTTTCAATATCCTCCTTCATCCGTTTTGAGCGAGAGTCTTTCATACTACCTAGTTTATTATAAAAAGCCCTTAACAAAAGCATAAGTGTCGTTAAACGTTGCTGCCCATCAATTACCTCCATTTGGTTTCTATTCTTAAATGTTACTATGGGACCAAGAAAATACTCTTCATCGTCAACAAATTGGTCACAGTCATCATTTGGGAAAGAGAACGAAAACAAATCGTCCCATAAAGTTTTACACTCCATCTCACCCCACGCATATGGGCGTTGGTAATCAGGTATAAGGAAGTTGTATTTCGATTCTTGAAAAAGGCTTTTCACCTTTTTCTGTTCAATATTTAAGTTTGCCATCTTATTGCTTATTTTTATATTCTAATCAATTAAACTCAATAATAACATCAGAAAGGCTTGTATATTATTACCTATCTTTTTTATCAATTATTAAGTCCTTCAAATCTACCTGCAATATCTCTGCAATCTGTTGTAGAATATCCAAATTAGGCTGAATCCGATTACAAGCATAGGCATTTACCATGCTGAAACTCTTATCAAGCTGTTTCGCCAACCACGTCTGAGAGATACCTTTTTCCAAAAGAACCGCCTTTATTCTATTTAGCTTCACTGTTTGGTACGATTTTATAATGCAAATGTAGTGAATTATATTCAATATCTGGATTATTATTGTACTTTTGTAGCTATATGAATCCCCAACTTATGGCGTGAAAATCAAAAAGATGATAAGAATATGCACAACATAGTTCGTAAACATATAGAAGGAGAAATTTCAATGGACGAAGTTAGGCGATTGATTGACGAACTATAAAAAGAAGCAACATTAACTATCGAATTGTACAATTAAAAAAACAATGGAATTAGTCTATTAAAAAAAGATGAATCACAACGGCATATTCTCACTATCTTTTCCCGAAGCCAAGACAATTATTGTTTCTGGTGATATTCATGGAAACTTTAATCAGTTGGTGTTCAAACTCTGTATCCAATATCAGCTTACAGACACTTTGCTAATTGTAGCCGGGGATTGTGGCTTCGGCTTCGAAAAGAAAGAGTACTATGAGCAGATAGTTAGACGAAACGCCAAGCGAATGAACCAAGCCAACAATTGGATTGTGTTTGTGCGAGGCAATCATGATAATCCTGCTTATTTCGATGGCGCAATGCTCAACTTCAAACGCTTCGTTGCTGTTCCCGATTATTCCATTCTACAAGTTTGTAATCATACCATCCTTTGTGTAGGTGGAGCTATCTCTATTGACCGTATCTATCGCATAAATGAATGGAATAGAAACAAATACCGTGTTCATTCAAATGAGTCGCAAGAAAATGATATTTCTCGCAATTTATATTGGCAGAACGAAGTTCCTGTTTATGATCCAAATAAGATGAATGCCATCCCTGCTAGCTTCCTGATTGATACAGTTGTCACACACATACCGCACCTTCACATTGTGAACTATTCTCCAAAAACAACCTTAGCCAATGGACTATAAACGATCCTTCATTGATTGAGGATATACAATTTGGACGGGAAACGATGGATATGCTTCTGCACCATCTCAAAACCGACAACCATCCGATAAGCCATTGGTACTATGGTCATTTTCATCAAAGTTGGCATTCTGCCATTGACGGAATACTATATTAAATGCTCGACATTATGGAGTTCAGTCATATCTATTGATTTATACCATTTCAGGTATAATAGTTCTTGCCTGAATATAATTGTTCCTGTTAGAGCATACAAACATTTTCCATAGTGGACAAACGGAGGAAGTTACATTTTTCCAAACGAATAAATCTGATTTATTACACTTTTTCCAACGGCCAGCTCTACTCCTATACCTTTTCTTTCAGAGATGAGAAAAATAAACATCAACGACCTTTACTCATCCAAGGATACTTGGCAAGATACCATCAAATCAAAAGCTCAGAAGGACGGTATAGGGATTACACTTTATTCACAGAGTTCAATGAAGAGCAGTCCATGTTACAGAACATTTTCCACATTTCTGCTTTACTCCTAGCAACATCCCATTATGAAATTCCATGAAACTTTCATTCAACCTCCTCACATTCTTC
>ERZ827037.2582-NODE-2582-length-14663-cov-3.753697_pt1 | contig 14663 bp, 10 predicted proteins | sample MGYA00519924_ERZ827037 | MGnify/ENA primary metagenome ERZ827037 (study PRJEB31778, sample SAMEA3449250) | human gut metagenome | biome: human gut; feature: human-associated habitat; material: faeces | place: United Kingdom | collected 2010/2012 ...
TTTGGCTGTGCCGACGCCCGGGAGGAAAATGCGGTCAGCCGAACGGATATCAGCAGCTTCACGCGTAATCAGAGGCTCCACTCCGAGACGCTTCACCGCAAAGGCGAGTGAGGCAAGATTGGCGCAGCCGGTGTCGAGAATGACAGCTTTCACAGTACCCCCTTAGAAGACGGGAGCTCAGTCCCCTCAACACGAACTGCATCACGAAGCGTTCTGCCGAAGGCCTTGAAGAGGCTTTCGGCAACATGATGGTCATTGCCGCCCTTGGCCTTGAGGTTCAAAGTAATGCCCATGGTCTGAGAGAGCTAACGGAAGTATTGTTCGATCATTTCGGTCGACAGATCTCCGACATGGCGGTGCTTGAACTTGGCCTTGAACGTGAGGTACGGACGACCGGAAATGTCGAGTGCACAGCGTGCAAGCGCTTCATCCATCGGAAGCAGGAAGCCGAAGCGGCGGATGCCGCGCTTGTCGCCCAAGGCCAGCCGCAGCGCTTCACCGAGTGCGAGTCCGACGTCTTCGACCGTGTGGTGATCGTCGATCTGAAGGTCTCCCTTGGCATGAAGATGCAGACGAATACCGCCGTGCACGGCGATCTGGTCGAGCATGTGGTCGAAAAACTTCAGTCCGGTGTCGATCCTCGACGTCGAACTGCCGTCCAGATCGAGGCGGACCCGGATGTCGGTTTCCCGCGTGCGTCGCTCGACGACGGCCGTGCGCTCTCCGGCGCGCAGGAACTGCCATATCCGGTCCCAGTCGTCGGTAATCAGCGCGCAGACGTCCGACAGACCGCTCTGCTCGGCCATGCGTCGCCCCTGCTCCGTCTCGCGCAACAGGATCGTCCTCGCGCCGAGGTTGCGCGCCAGCTCGACGTCCGTCAGCCGGTCGCCGATCACGTAGGAGCCTTTCAGGTCGTACCCGCCCGCGAGGTACCGGCCGAACATTCCCGTGCCGGGTTTGCGCGTCGGGGCGTTCTGCTCGGGCAGCGTGCGGTCGATCAGGACGTCGTCGAAATGTATGCCTTCGCCCTCGAGCGTCTTGATAATCAGGTTCTGAACGGGCCAGAACGTCTCCTCGGGAAACGATTCGGTGCCGAGGCCGTCCTGATTCGTGGCCATGACCAGTTCGAAGCCGAGCGTCGCGATGCGGCTCATCGAGCCGATGGCCTTCGGGACGAACTCGAGCTTGCCGAACGAGTCGAGCTGGTAATCGACGGGCGGCTCCACGACCAGCGTACCGTCGCGGTCTATGAAAAGGACGCGTTTCATGCGGTTTCGTTTTTCAGCGTTTCGATCAGCCGGTCGTTCTGGGCGGGCGTGCCGATCGTGATGCGCAGACAGCCCTCGCAGCCCGCGACGCGCGAGCGGTCGCGTACGATGATTCCCTCGCCGATCAGCCGCTCGTACACGCCCCTCGGATCGTCGAACCGGGCGAGCAGGAAATTGGCTTGCGACGGGTAAATCTTCCGGACCGCAGGCAGCGTGCGCAACGCCTCGGCCACCCGCTCGCGCTCCGAGACGATCTCGGCTACTTGACCGTCGATACTTGTCTCCAGCCGTTCGAGCACGGCCCGCTGCGTGATGACGTTGATGTTGTACGGGTATTTCACTCGGCTCAGCGTCTCGACGATCTCTTCCTGAGCGAACGCGAGCCCGAGCCGCAGCCCGGCCATGCCCCACGCCTTGGAGAGCGTCTGCAAGATAATCAAATTCGGGAAGCGGTCCAACTCGCCGAGCAGGCCCGGCGTGTCGGCGAAATCGATGTAGGCCTCGTCGAGCACGACGATGCCGGGGAACGTGCGGACGATGCGCTCGATCTGCGCGCGCGGGAAGCAGTTGCCCGTCGGGTTGTTCGGCGAACAGAGCAGCAGCAGCCGCGTATCGCCGTCCGTCGCCGCGAGCAGCTTCCGCTCGTCGAGCGAGAAGTCGGGCTCGAGCGGAACCTCGCGCATCGGCACGTCGTTGATCGCGGCGGCCACCTTGTACATGCCGTAAGTCGGCGCGATCGACACGGCGTTGTGCAGTCTCGGCTCGCAGAAAACGCGGAATGCGAGATCGATCGGCTCGTCCGATCCGTTGCCGACGAATATTTTCTCCGGGGCGACGCCCTTGATTTCCGACAGGCGCCGCTTGAGTTCGCGCTGCCGAGGATCGGGATAACGGTTGCAGCCGTTGTCGTAGGGGTTCTCGTTCGCGTCGAGGAAGATGCCGAGTTCGCCCCGATACTCGTCGCGGGCCGTCGAGTAGGGGGCCAGCGAGCGGATGTTCGGGCGATAGAGTTCGCGTATGTCCATATCGTTCTTCATAACGTGTCCTTACAGGGATTCGAGGCGGATCGTCACGGCGTTGCGGTGCGCGTCGAGGCCCTCGGCCGAGGCCATCGTCTCGATCGTCGGGCCGAGGCCGCGCAGTCCGTCGGGCGTGATCTGCTGATAGGTGATCTTGCGGAGGAAGCTGTCGAGGTTCACTCCGCTCATCGAGCGGGCCCAGCCGTAGGTCGGCAGCGTGTGGTTCGTTCCCGAGGCGTAGTCGCCGGCGCTTTCGGGCGTGTAGTTGCCCAGAAAGACGCTTCCTGCGGCCGTGATGCGCTCGGCGACGGCCCACGGGTCCTCAACCGACAGGATCAGGTGCTCCGGCGCGTAGGCGTTGCTCATCTCGATCATCTCGTCCGGAGAGTCCAGCACGACGATACGGCTGTTCTCGATCGCGAGCGCGGCTGTTTGCCGGCGAGGCAGCGCAGCGAGCTGTCGCTCCACTTCCCGGGCGACTTGCTCGGCCAGCCCGCGCGACGGAGTGAGCAGGACGGTCTGGGAGTCGGGCCCGTGCTCGGCCTGCGACAGCAGGTCGGCGGCCACGAATGCCGGAACGGCCGTCGAATCGGCCATGACGAGCACTTCGGAAGGCCCGGCCGGCATATCGATCGCAACGGAAGACGAGGCGACCTGCTGCTTGGCAGCCGTGACGTACTGGTTGCCCGGTCCGAAAATCTTGTCTACGCGCGGGATGCTCTGCGTGCCGTAAGCCATCGCTCCGATCGCCTGCGCGCCGCCTGCCTTGAATATGTGCCGGATGCCGGCGACCGATGCCGCATACAGCACGGCGGGGGCTACGCTTCCGTCTTTCTGCGGCGGGGTGCACAGCACGATCTGTTCGCAGCCGGCTACGCGGGCCGGAACGGCCAGCATCAGCACGGTCGAGAACAACGGAGCCGATCCGCCCGGCACGTAGAGCCCGACCCGTCGGATCGGCACGGCCCGCTGGAGACACCGCACGCCGGGAGCCGTTTCCAAATCGACCGTCCGAGGCCGCTGGGCGGCATGGAACCGTTCGATATGCTCGGCCGCCGTCGCGATGGCACGTTTGAGTTCGGGCGAGACGGCCGCTTCGGCCCGTTCGATCTCTTCGGGCGCGACCTCGAGCGAGTCGAGCGCAACCGAGTCGATCTCGGCGGTCAGATCGAGCACGGCCCGGTCGCCTCCGGCGCGGACCCGTTCGAGTATGGCCGCCACCCGCTCGCCGATGACCGGCGCGTCGATCTGCGGGCGGCGGAGCAGATCGGCCCACTCGCTTTTTGGGGGATTCACCGTAATTCGCATCAGCGTATCATTTTTTCGAGCGACAGCACCAGAATATCCTCGGCCCCGATCGCTTTGAGTTGTTCGATTTTGCTCCACAGCTCGCGTTCGTTGATTACGACGTGCATCGAGCTCCAGCCCTCCTGCGCCAGCGGCAGGATCGTCGGACTTTTCATGCCGGGCAGAATGCGCACGGCCTCGGGTATCTTCGCGTGAGGCAGGTTCATCAGCACGTACTTCAGGCCCCGGCTGCGCTCGACGGCCTCGATTCGGAACAGCAGCTGCGAGAGGATCTGCCGCTTGTCGTCGCTCAGCGCACGGCCGCCTATGAGCACCGCTTCCGAGAAGAGTACCTGCTCGACCTCCTTCAGCCCGTTGGTGACGAGCGTGCCGCCCGAGCTGACGATGTCGAAAATCGCGTCGGCCATGCCGACCGACGGGGCGATTTCGACCGAACCGGCGATTTCATGGATTTCGGCCGCTATGCCTTTCTCCCGGAAGAAGCGCGACAGGATGACCGGATAGGACGTGGCGACGCGTTTGCCTTCGAAGTACGACAGACCCTCGTAAGGCTCCGTCTTCGGGACGGCCAGCGACAGCCGGCACTTGCCGAATCCGAGCCGGTGGACGATTTCCACGTCGAAACCTTTCTCCTCGACTTCGTTCAGGCCGACGACTCCCAGATCGGCCACGCCCATCGACACGGCCTGAGGAATATCGTCGTCGCGCAGGTAGAGCACTTCCAGAGGGAAGCCGTCGCTGCGCGCGAGCAGCTTGCGCTTGCTGTCCTCGATCGATACGCCCGCCTCGGCGAGCAGTCCGATACTCTCTTCGTTGAGTCTTCCTTTGGCTTGAATCGCTATTCTCAGCATATCCTTTTCGTTTGATTCGTTCGCGAATAAAAAAGCGAGGCACCGTTTTCGGTAAGCCTCGCCGTATGAGTTGAATCTCGCTTCGCGTTCAGACAGACGCCATCGGCCTACCGGTGCTTCCGGGAGCGGTGATGGTGGTGATGAAAGCGGCTATTGAGAATCATGTTTTCGACTTCTGACAGTGACAAAGGTAGGGTAAAAAAGTAAAAAACCAAGCGATTGTCGGATATTTAACAAAAAACGCTCTTTTTGCATATCCGACAATCGCTCGGTTTTTCGTTCGGATTCTCCGTATCCCCGCTCGGGAAGGGCGTCGCGTTCCGTCCGCCTTTTACGGAAAGAAGGCTCTCCTACGATTCCCGGAGCGGATGCGGGTTTATTCCCCTGCTTCCGAATAGCGCAGCAGCAACGAGCCCGGCGCCTCGGCGATCTGCAGGTCGATGCCCTCGGCCAGCTCCGCGCCCGAGCGGGTCGTGACCGTTCCGTCGTTGTCGTTCAGCACTCGGTAGGTCTTCGCCGGATCGACGCCCCGCAGCTGGACGCGGATCGAGCCCTGTTGATTGTCCTTGCGGCGGAAGGCGACGACGATACCGCTCTGGTCCGACGGGCGGTGCATCTGGTAGGCGAGCCATGCATTGTCGAAGGTCAGCTCGCGGGCCGTTCCCGTCAGCGGATAGTAATCCTCGTAATAGTAAGGCCGGAGCTCCTTGTATTGGGCGATGATCTGTTGCATGTCGGCGATCGAGCCTTCGAGCACGTTGAGCTTCCAGTTCAGCACGGCGGCGCTGCCGAGAGCCGAGCGGACGCTGTACGGATCGGTCTTGTAAAGACCTGTGCCGTGAATCGGCAGGTAGAAATTCAGTCCGTAGGTATGGCACTGATAGCCGTTCACTTCTCCGTAGCTGTAGTCGGTCCGCCACAGCGGAGCGCTGCGCGACATGGTCTCCAGATCGAGACGCCGTCCGCCTCCCGCGCAGTTGTCGATCAGCAGGCCCGGGAAACGTTCGCGCAGATAGTCCCAGTAGGCGTACAGGCCCTCGACGTGCCGGATTTCGTGGATGCCCACCCGGTCGGGCTCGTCGGCTTCGGCCCAGTAGGGGCTGATATGCATGTTGAAGTCCTGACGATAATAGTCGATGCCGTTTTTCTCGATCAGGTCGCCGATATGCTCGCACATCCAGTTGAGCGCTTCGGGGTTGCCCAGATCGAACAGCAGATTGTTCGGATCGTTCGAGCGCTTGAGCAGCCATTCGGGATGTTCCTCCGCGATCTGGCTGCCTACGGCGACGCGTTCGGGTTCGAACCATACCATGAACTTGGCGCCGGCTTCGTGCGCGGCTTCCGACAGCGGCTTCAGTCCGTTCGGGAAACGCTTCTCGTCCACCTCCCATGTGCCTACCGTGTTATACCAGTTTTTCCCCGTGAAGTCGGGGCCGCCGCATCCCTTGTACCATCCGGCGTCGAGCCAGAAGACTTCGGGCACGATGCCGAACTGAGCGTAGCGCTTGGTCAGCGCGAGGGCGAAATCTTCTGTCAGGCAGCAGTACTCGTTGCAGGGTGCGGGATCGCCCCAGCTGTATCCGCCCGAGAACGGATATTCGGCGAAGCGGCCGTTCAGTTTGGGCGAATGGTGGGCGAGCATGAAACGGCGGAACGTGTTATGGCCGACCATGCGGTCTTCGCCCTGCCAGAACAGCATGCATACGAGCGGCGTGCGGATCGTCTCGTCCGGCAGCAGGTAGAGGTTCATGTTCTTCATGCCCGAGGCCAGCGTCGCGGTGCCGGGCGTCTGCTGCGATACGTCGACGTACCAGTTGCCGGTCCAGCCGACGGCGACGATCGCACCCCGTCCGTTCGATGCCTCGAGATTCATGAACGGAAATCCGGTATGGTCCGACGAGCGTCCGCCTTCGGGGGTGATATAAACCGATTTGTTCGCTTCCACCGGCGTCGACAGCGGCCAGAAGTCGTCGCGACCGCCGTTGCTTCCCACGGCATGGTGCAGCGTGAAGGAAGCGTCCTTTCCCGCCTCCATGCCGAAATCGGTGACCTTGACATCGGTCAGCATGGCGGAGTTGCGCTGCGATGTATTCGTAAAGTACAGCATCCACTCGACGGCGCCGAACTCCTCGAAGCCCGTGACACGGCAGGCTACTTTCAGACCGGTGACGGGATCGGTGTAGGTGAACAGGTATTTGATCGTTCCCGCTTCGTCGCTCGCTCCCTTGCTTGCCGAGTATTTCCATTTGCGGATGAACTGGGCCGACGGCTTGCCGTCGTAGACGAACGAGAAGGGAGGAACGTGTCCTTTGGCGAAAGTCGTTTTGATCCATCGCTCCATGTCTTCGGGGACGGCCATTCGTTGCCGGCTCTGGCTTTTGCCGGCCGAAGGCAGCAGAACGAACAGCGCCACGAGGGCGAGCAGTCCGATGCGTGCCTTTGCATACATTCGATTCATAAATGTTCGGTTAGGGTTAATGATTTCTCCGAGACAAAGTAAGGAGAAAAAACGGACACCTCCAAACGGGCGTGCCGCTTTGCGGCGATTCGCCGCAGGGGCTATCCGGCGCAGAAGACGATATGCAGTTCGGGATGCGGGATGACTTTCAGCCCGATGCGCTTTCCTCCGGCCGTTCCTTCGAGCGTTTCCCGGACCGGATCGATCTTCGTGACGCGGATATCGCGGAGCCAGTCGAGTCCGCCGAGTCCCGACCATTTGTAGAGGGCTTCTTTGGCGCACCAGACGATGCCGGCGGACAGGCCGCCCGCGGATTCCAGCAACTTCCGCTCGTCCGGAGCGAGAAACCTTTCCTCCGTCTTCGTGAAGTCGCGGTCCGCCCGTTCGATGTCGAGTCCGCACGGAACGTCGCAGAGCATCAGCGCGGCGTATCCGCCGGCGTGGCTGACGGCGATATGCCTTCCGCTTCGCAGGGCCGGCGCTCCGGACGGCCGATAGAACGTTTCCTCGGCAGGGGCTTCCTCGTGCAACGCGGCATGCCATGCGAGCCATTCGCGGCGACGGCGCTCCGGAGCCAGCGTCCCGGCCCATGCGTTTTCCTGCCCGGTACAAAGCGGGGCGAGACGGGCTGTGTCCTCGTCGATCCGCCACAGTGCGAACGAGCAGCCGGGCAGGGTATGTCGTAGCGTAACGGGCATAAGCTAAGCGATTGTGCGGCAAAGATAGCGATTCGCCGTGTTTTTTCTCCGAGCTTGCCATGAAAATGCCGGCGGCCTGCTCGGATATCGCGGTGCCGCTAATGGCAATGAATAAGATGGAATGCCGGAATACAGGCGGAACCCCTTGCGTTGCTTTCGGATTGCTGAGGAGGCGTTTCCCGCCTGCCGGCGGAAACCGTGCTGTAAAGTTACGGATAGATGGCGGGCGACGCTCCGCAATAATTCCCCCTTATTTTCCGAGGCTTTCGACTCGGCCGTCCGGCGGCATGGTTCTAACCGCCGTAGTCCGGAGTTTATGATGTTATACGCATGAGAATGCGCGACAGTTTTCTGCCGCGCATTCTCCGTTGTTTCGGTTTCGGGCCGTTAGTATTCGTTCCAGCTCTTGATCTTGATGTCCTGTTTGTCGAGCTTGCAGAACGCCGTGATAAAGGCGCTCGCCAGTCGGGCGTTCGTGATGAGCGGGATGTTGAAGTCGATCGCGCTGCGGCGAATCGTGTAGTCGTTGCTGAGCTCGGTCTTCGACAGGTTCTTCGGGATATTGACCACCAGATCGATCTTCTTTTCCTTGATGTAGGTCAGCGTGTTGGGCTGCTCGCTCTGGTCGGGCCAGTGGAGCACCGTCGCGTGCACGCCGTTCGTTTCCAAGAACTGGGCCGTGCCTTTGGTCGCAAAAATGTTGTAGCCCTTCTCCTGAAGCGCTTTGGCGGCCGACAGCATGTCCATCTTCGAGCGCGAGTCGCCGGTCGACAGCAGGATGTTCTTCTTCGGGATCGCATAGCCCACGGACATCATCGACTTGAGAATCGCCTCGTGGAAGTTCTCGCCGATGCAGCCCACCTCGCCGGTAGACGCCATTTCGACGCCCAGCACCGGGTCGGCCTTCTGCAGCCGCGAGAACGAGAACTGCGGCGCCTTGATGCCGACGTAGTCGAGCTCGAAGGCCGACTTGTGCGGCACGTCGGGCTCGATGCCGAGCATGATCTTTGTCGCTATGTCGATGAAGTTCACCTTCAGTACCTTCGACACGAACGGGAAGCTGCGCGACGCGCGCAGGTTGCACTCGATGACCTTGATCTCGTTGTCCTTGGCCATCAGCTGCATGTTGAACGGGCCCGATATGTTGAGCATGCGGGCTACCTCGCGGGCGATCTTCTTGATGCGCCGCATCGTCTCGACATACATCTTCTGCGGCGGGAATACCATCGTCGCGTCGCCCGAGTGGACGCCTGCGAACTCGACGTGCTCGGAAATGGCGTAGATCAGCACCTCGCCGCCGCGGGCCACCGCGTCGATCTCGATCTCCTTGGCGTTCTCGATAAACTCCGTGACGACGACCGGATACTGTTTCGACACGTTGGTCGCCAGCGTCAGGAAGTGCTCCAGCTCGGAGCGGTTCGACACGACGTTCATCGCCGCGCCCGAGAGTACGTAGCTCGGACGGATCAGCACGGGGAATCCCACCTCGTCGACGAAACGGTAGATATCGTCCATTGTCGTGAGTTCCCGCCAGCGGGGCTGGTCGACGCCGATCTCGTCGAGCATGGCCGAGAACTTGTGCCGGTCCTCGGCATGGTCGATGTCGGTGGCCGAGGTGCCCAGAATCGGCACGTGCTGCGACTGAAGGCGCATGGCCAGGTTATTGGGTATCTGTCCGCCGGTCGAGACGATCACGCCTCGCGGAATCTCCAGATCGGTGATGTCCAGCACCCGCTCGAGCGTCAGCTCGTCGAAGTAGAGCCGGTCGCAGATGTCGTAGTCGGTCGAGACCGTCTCGGGATTGTAGTTGATCATCACCGAGCGAAGTCCCTGCTGGCGGATCGTGTTCAGCGCGCTGACGCTGCACCAGTCGAACTCGACCGAACTTCCGATGCGGTAGGCTCCCGACCCGAGCACGATGACCGAGCGGTTGTCGTGCGGAAAGTCGATGTCGTGCGCCGAGGCGCTGTAGGTGACGTACAGGTAGTTCGTCATGGCTGGGTACTCGGCCGCCAGCGTGTCGATCTGCTTGACGTAGGGCGTGATGCCGCGCATTTTGCGGTAGCTCCGGATCGCGAGCATGTCGGCGTCGATGCTCTTGGCCGTGCTCTTGGCTACCGTGCGGGCGAGCTGGAAATCCGAGAAGCCGCGCTGTTTGGCCTCGAGCAGCAGCTCGTCGGGCACATGGGTGATGTTGTTGTGCTGCTCCAGCTCGTTCTCGATCCGGATGATGTTCTGCAACTTCTCGAGGAACCAGCGGTCGATCTTCGTCAGCTCGTGGATGCGCTCGACGGTGTACCCGTTCTTCAGCGCGTGCGCGATGACGAAGATGCGCTTGTCGGTCGGATGGGTGAGCGCGGCGTCGATGTCGTCGACCTCGAACTCCTTGTTCGCGACGAAGCCGTGCATGCCCTGTCCGATCATCCGCAGGCCCTTCTGGATCACTTCCTCGAAGTTACGGCCGATGGCCATCACCTCGCCGACGGACTTCATGCTCGATCCCAGCTCGCGCGAGACGCCCTTGAACTTGCCCAGGTCCCAGCGCGGTATCTTGCAGACGATATAGTCGAGCGCCGGCTCGAAGCAGGCCGTCGTGCTCTTGGTCACGTTGTTCTTCAGCTCGTGCAGACCGTAGCCGAGGCCGAGCTTCGCGGCTATGAACGCGAGCGGGTAGCCGGTGGCCTTGGACGCCAGCGCCGACGAGCGGCTCAGACGCGCGTTGACCTCGATCACGCGGTAGTCCTCCGAGTTCGGGTCGAGGGCGTACTGCACGTTGCACTCGCCGATCACGCCGATGTGGCGGATGATCTTGATCGCCAGCTCGCGCAGCTTGTGGTACTCGGAGTTCGACAGCGTCTGCGACGGGGCGACGACGATGCTCTCGCCGGTGTGGATGCCCAGCGGGTCGAAGTTCTCCATGTTGCAGACCGTGATGCAGTTGTCGTAGCGGTCGCGCACGACCTCGTACTCGACCTCCTTCCAGCCCTTGAGCGACTTTTCGACGAGTATCTGCGGCGAGTACGAGAACGCCTTGTTCGCCAGCGCGTCCAGCTCCTCGTCGTTGTCGCAGAAGCCCGACCCGAGTCCGCCGAGCGTATAGGCCGCGCGGATAATGATCGGGTAGCCCAGTTCGTGCGCGACGCGCTTGGCCTCGGCCACCGACGTGACGGCCTCGCTCTTGATCGTCTTCACGTCGATCTCGTCGAGCTTCTCGACGAACTTCTCCCGGTCCTCCGTGTCGATGATCGCCTGTACGGGCGTGCCCATTACCTGCACGCCGTATTTTTCGAGCACGCCGCTGCGGTAGAGCTGCACGCCGCAGTTCAGGGCCGTCTGGCCGCCGAACGCGAGCAGGATGCCCTGTGGGCGCTCCTTCTCGATTACCTTCTCGACGTACTCGGGCGTGACGGGCAGGAAATAAACCTTGTCGGCGATGTTCTCCGAAGTTTGGATCGTAGCGATGTTCGGGTTGATGAGCACCGTGTAGACGCCTTCCTCCTTGAGCGCCTTGAGCGCCTGAGAGCCCGAGTAGTCGAATTCCCCGGCCTCGCCGATCTTAAGCGCTCCCGACCCGAGCAGGATCACTTTCTCTACCTTGTTTATTTTCTGCATTTCTCGATGTTTTGGATAAAGTCGTCAAACAGGAATTCGGTATCGACCGGACCGCCCGAAGCCTCGGGGTGGAACTGTACGGAGAAAAACGGCTTCGTCCGGTGCCGGATGCCTTCGCTCGTCCCGTCGTTGAGGTTCACGAAGTAAGGCTCCCAGCCCTCGTCGAGCGTCGTCGTATCGACGGCGAAGCCGTGGTTCTGGGACGTGATGACGGCCCGGTCCGTGCCCACCATCAGCGCCGGCTGGTTGTGGCTCCGATGACCGTACTTGAGCTTGAAGGTCGTCGCTCCGGCCGCGATCGACAACAATTGGTTGCCCAAACAGATGCCGAAGATCGGCTTGCCCAGCGCGATCGCCTTGCGGATGTTGGCGATCGTCGCCCCGCACTGCTGCGGGTCGCCGGGGCCGTTCGACAGCATCACGCCGTCGTAGTCGATCTGCGTGAAGTCGTAGTCCCAAGGCACGCGGATCACCGTCGCGTTCCGCTTCGTCAGGCAGCGCACGATGTTGTATTTGCAGCCGCAGTCGACCAGTACGATCCGGTACTTCCCGTTCCCGTACGTTTCGACCTGTTTCGTGCTGACGAGCGCCGCCAAGTTCTCCTTGTTCGGATCGACGAACTCCGCGGGCTCGGGCGAGCCTTCGATCACGAGCTTGCCGAGCATGACGCCCCGCTCGCGGATGATCTTCGTGATCCGGCGCGTGTCCACGCCCCAAATGCCCGGCACGCCGTTGTCCTTGAGCCACTGTCCGAGGCTTTCGCTCGCGTTCCAGTGGCTGTGCTCGAACGAATAGTCGGAGACGACCAGAGCGCGGATGTGGATACGGTCCGATTCGAAAAAGCGCAGCAAACCGTCCTGCTCCGTAAACTGCGGAACTCCGTAGTTGCCGATCAGCGGATAGGTCGACACGAGGATCTGACCGCTGTACGACGGGTCGGTCAGGCTTTCGGGATAACCGGTCATGGCTGTGTTGAAGACGACTTCGCCCGAAACGGACGTTTCGGCGCCGAAGGAGTACCCTTCGAATTGAGTGCCGTCCTCGAGGATCAGACGGGCGGTTTTTTTGTCAGACATTATTTATCAGTAAGTTATGGATTGTCTTCCCTTGCTGAAACTGTCTTCTGGCTCAGAATAGTTTCTGAGTCGCAAAGGTACGGATAGATTTTCGATTGTGCAAGCCGGCGCGGGAAAGTTTTCGGGGATCGTCGCCGGTATGCCGCGCGGGTCCGTCGTATCCGTCGGGACCTTGCGGTAGGAGTTGGGGGGCGAGATTCGGCATGCCCGAGACTCGTTTCCTGCGGGAAAACGTTTCCGGTGCGATGCCCTATGGTCGGAAAGCGGCATGCGTTTTCGTATCCGGGTATCGGAGCCGACCGGCGGTTTGGGGATTCGGTCCGTCTTGTCTATCTTTGTCGGACCGCACCGGCGTTCGGGGCGGGATAATCCGATTGCCGTGATCAAGTCCGAAATAGCCTTCGTGCGCTCGCTCTCCTCGAAAAAGGAGCGTGCCGCCTCCGGCCTGTTCGTGGCCGAGGGGGAGAAGCTCGTAGGCGAGATGCTCGCCTCGGAATTCCGCGTGCGCAAGATTTTCCGTTGCGGCGAGGAAGACCGGAGCGAGGCGGGGAGTGTCGATACCGAACGCGTGTCGCCCAAGGAGATGGAGCGAATCAGCGCGCTGAAGACGCCGACGCCGGTGCTGGCTCTGATCGAGCTGCCCCGCTATCGGTTGTCTGCCGGCACGGGGACGGACGATCTGGCGCTTGCGCTCGACGGAGTGCAGGACCCCGGCAATCTGGGAACGATCGTCCGGCTGGCCGACTGGTTCGGCATTCGCGACATCGTCTGCTCGGAAAACACCGCCGATTGTTTCGGGCCGAAAGCCGTTCAGGCTACGATGGGGGCCATTGCCCGCGTGCGGGTGCACTATACGGCGCTGGAATCGTTCCTTACCCGTGCGGCGGAGCGGGGAACGCCTGTGTACGGGACGTTTCTGGAGGGGGAGGATATTTACCGGGCCGGGCTTTCCGCCGGCGGCATCGTCGTGATGGGCAGCGAAGGAAACGGCATCTCGTCCGGAACGGCCCGCTGCGTTACCCGGCGCCTTTTCATACCGCCCTATCCGGGAGCGGCGCCCACGTCCGAGTCGCTGAACGTGGCGATGGCCACGGCGGTCGTAGCGGCCGAGTTCCGGCGCCGCATCCGCTGACGGGCCGGCTCCTTTAGAACAGCAGCCCGATCCGGCTGGCGAACAGGATACCGATCACTACGGGGATGACGAACCGGATCAGGAATCGGACGACCGGGAAGACGCGGGTCCCGTATTTCAGTCCGCTGGTCATTTCGTCGCGCAGCTTTCGGGGCGATAGCACCCAGCCTGCGAACAGCACGATGAACAGACCGCCCAGCGGCATCATCAGGTTCGACGACAGGCTGTCGCACAGATCGAACAGATTTTTTCCTCCGATAGTCAGGACCGAACCAGGCATCATCGACAGCGCGCTGAGCGATCCGGTTGCGGCTACGGTACAGGCCGTGCAGACGATGGCTTTCGACCGCGTGATGCGCATTTCTTCCGACAGGTAGGCGATGATGACTTCGAGCAGCGAGACCGACGAGGTGATTGCGGCCAAGAACAGCAGGACGAAAAATACGACCGAGATCACATAGCCCCCGCTCATCCGGGCGAAAACGTTCGGCAGCGTCAAAAAAACCAGCTCCGGACCCGAGGTGGGCGAGATGCCGAACGAGAAGACGGCGGGGAAAATGGCCAGTCCCGAAAGGACGGCCACCGTAATGTCCGACAGCGAGACCATCGCCCCGATGCGGAACATATTCTCGTTCTTGCGCAGATAGGAGCCGTAAGTGATCATGCAGCCCATGCCGAGGCTCATCGAGAAGAAGGATTGTCCGAGGGCTTCCAGTACGGTCGTTCCGGTGATCTTGCTGAAGTCGGGCTTCAGCAGAAAGTCGATCCCCTGGCGCGCGCCGTCGAGCGTCAGCGCATTGAGAGCCATGCCGAACAACAGCAGAAACAGCATCGGCATCAGGATTTTATTGTACCGTTCGATTCCCTTTTCGATTCCCGAGTAGACGATGAAAGCCGAAGCCGCGATGAATACGAGCGTCCATGCGATCGGTCGCCAGCCGCTGGCGACGAAGCCGTCGAACGCCGCCGCCACCTGCTCGGGCGTGCGATCGTGGAAGCGGTTCAGCACCGATTCCTTGAGAAACTCGAGCGACCAGCCGGCGATCACGCAGTAGAACGACAGAATGATGAAAGCACAGAGAATGCCCATGTAGCCCACCCATTTCCATTTCGTGCCCGGGGCCAGTTTGCTGAACGCGCGCATCGAGTTGCGTTTGGTCGAACGGCCCAGACTGAATTCCGACAGCATGATCGGAATGGAAATCAGAAAGCTGATCGTCAGATAGATCAAAATGAAGGCC
>ERZ827037.2590-NODE-2590-length-14629-cov-3.679978_pt1 | contig 14629 bp, 13 predicted proteins | sample MGYA00519924_ERZ827037 | MGnify/ENA primary metagenome ERZ827037 (study PRJEB31778, sample SAMEA3449250) | human gut metagenome | biome: human gut; feature: human-associated habitat; material: faeces | place: United Kingdom | collected 2010/2012 ...
GGAGCCCGCACAGCGGGCTCCGCGCTTTTTTACAGCAAAGGAGACAATATGAAAAAGCGAATTTTTGCGGCAGTGCTGGCCTGCGCACTGCTGACCGGCTGCGGTCCCGTGGTGCTGGAGGACGGTGGGCAGACGGCGGAGCGCATCACAGTCGCTTATGTGCCGCTGGATGACCGGCCGGACAATTTGGAGCGGGCAGTGTATCTGGCGGAATCCCTGGGATACACCCTGGCCATGCCGGAGACGGATGACTACCGGACCCGGCTGCAGGACCAACCTCTCAACGAAAACGGCACCCAGTACGGAGACCGGGCAGACCTCTATGAGTGGGTCCTGGACCAGGAGGAGGCAGGCTGTGACCGCTATATCCTCTCAATGGACCAGCTGCTTTCCGGCGGACTGGTGAACTCCCGGTCCATGTGGGAGTCGGAGCCGGTCACCCTCTCCGACGGTACCACGCTGACGGAGGCGGAACTGCTGGATCACCTGCTGACGATGCTGGCGGAGGACAAGAACAATGAGGTGTGGCTGCTGGAGAGCGTTATGCGCCTGGCGCCTACCGTGGGATATGACCACTGGGACCTGGATGGCTATAACGCCCTGCGCTCCTACGGCATGGTGGGACGTCCTGTATTGACGGGAGACGAACTGACCATCTCCAACATCGAAGCGGACTACCGCCTGGCCTCTGACGGCACTGTGCTGGCCCTGCCGGAATTCGATCTGGAGGAGTGGGAAGTGAGCGAGTACCTGGCCGCCCGGACCCGGAAGCTGACGCTTTCGGACCAGATGCTGGAGACGGTTTCCCAGCCGGGGTATGAGAACTTCCACGTCCTCATCGGCATCGACGACTCCTCTGTGGAGGACAGCATCCAGAAAAACGAGATCGCCTATCTGCGCAGTCTCCTGCGGGAGGGGGACGCTCTGCTCTCCGGCGTGGATGATCTGGCCTTCAAGGCCATTGCCCGGCTGTATCTGGACGAGATCGGCTGGCAGGGAGCGAAAGTGAGCGTACAGTACTTCGGCGGGACCGAGGATCAGCCTGCCTGCGACTATGACTATCAGCCCCTGACCACTATCATGGAGGAGCACTTCGACTTTTTTGACCTGACGGCGGCAGATCCGGGAACGGCAGAGCTGCGGGTCCTGGTACTGACCCAGCCTGCCGACGAGACCCAAAAAGACACATATATCCAAGCACTGATCCAGGAGCTGGACGGGGATGCGGCTCAGGTGCCTGCCATCCTCATTGACGCCGGAAACGGCACCTACGGCACTGCGTTCCATGAGGCGCTGACGGAAAAGGTGCAGCTGGGGAAGCTGCTCAGTTACGCGGGCTTTTTGGATATGGCCATCGTCACCGGAACGGCCCTGAGCCATGGCGTGGCCCGGTACGCAGCGCTGCAAAACGGCGGAGTGGACACCGAAATGAACCGGGCCTGGGCGCTGACCTTGGCGGACAGCGTGCTGAAGGACTTCTGCTATAAGAACGTGGTCCGGGAGGACTTGATCGCTTATGTCCGCAATGATCTGGGGGGGAACCCGGATAACTTCTGGCAGCCCGCCATCGATCTGGAGGCGGTGACCGCCCGACTGGAGAGCGGCATGGAAGATGCCACGGCGGATGTCATTGAGAATCTGGAGCACAGCAACTTCATCACCGCCCTGCCCTCCGATCAGGAGTACGCCCAGCAGGGCTGGGGGACCGTGACCCTCAGTAACTACCGCTTCCCCTGGGACCGGGCGTTTGAGATCAGTATGGACATTACGCTTGGCGCCTTTACGGAACCTCATGAAAAGATCCTGGGTTTCTATTACAAATAAAAAGCACCCCCGGAACCACAGTTCCGGGGGTGCTTTTTTGTTTGGTTGGAGATCAGAGCTGCTTGACCGTGTAGTACACAGCCAGAGCGAATACCACGATGGCCAGGGTCCACATGGCGTAGTAGGCCACAGAGGTGCTGATCAGCGCACACACCATACCGGCAACGGAGAGGGCGCAGGCCACGTAAACCGGCAGGGGATCGGCGCTTGCGGGGAGGACCTGGAACTTGCCCAGCTTACCGCTGTGCTGGTCGATTCGATGGGTCAAAAACGCGATCACTGCCAGCAGGACGATATACACGATAGCGGCGATCCGGACAAAGGTACCCAGATACATGCTGGACAGTTCCTGACGGCACACCCACAGCGCGATCAGGGACACGCCCAAAATCGTCAGCGCCCAGGCGCATTCCCGGTCATACAGGCTCCAGAGGATGTCCAGCAGCATCACCACCGGGACCACCACGCACATCAGCCGCAGCGCCGCGTCCACATAGCCCAGCGTAAACCAGGAGGAGAACGCCAAAAACGCACCGGCACCGCCCACAGACCAACCGATGACCCGTTTCTTCCGGTCCTTATGCCATACGATGCTCAAAATCACGCCGATGGCAAGAACGGCCACACCGGCCCAGAGAATATAGCGCAGATAGCTGTCCCACGCGATGACCTGGGTCAGCGTTCCGTTGATATAATATTTACGGACGACCAGTAAATAAAGCTCTGCCACGCAGCCTGCCAGGAAAAACTTCATGGTGGCATTCATGGGGCCTTCCCGCTTCACCGGCTTGGTGCTGCTGTTGGGATTTTTAGGCATTTATAACGACCTCCAGGGCAATTTCTAGTAAAGATATCCGGCGACGAAACAATCCGCCGCCGACATTCTTTGTTAGTATAGCAGACTTTGTGCTCTTTTGCAAGAGCGATTTCGACGGGGCTGTCAAAATCGCCGGATTTTTGGTTGTGCTGTCCTGCGGGACATGATATACTTTCTTATTATGGATTTTTCCGCGGACTGCGGCATTTTGATTTGTTCAAGAGGAGAACCTATGATGAAACGACTCGGTTGCCTGCTGCTGGCACTGGCGCTGGCCGGAAGCTTGAGCGGCTGCGGCAGCAGCGGCCCGGCGGAGGGGCAGACCTTTGCCATGGATACGGTGATGAATTTTTCCGCCTATGGGAAAACGGGAGAGGATGCCATTACGGCTGCCCGGGAGCGGATCTACCAGCTGGAGGCGGAACTCTCCCGCACCCGGGAGGACAGTGAGGTGTCCCAGCTGAATCAGGCCGGCGGCGCGATGACAGCTGTGGGCGACGACGTTTGGAAGCTCCTTACCAGTGCCAAGACGTACAGCGCCGCCACAGGCGATGCTTTCGACATTACGGTGGCACCGGTGGTCTCCGCCTGGGGATTTACCACCGACACCTATCAGGTGCCTTCTCAAGCGGAGCTGGACACGCTGCTGCAGTTGGTGGATGACAGCCGCATCCAGCTGGAGCAGCGTTCGGATGGCTGCTATGCGGCTCTGGGCCAGGGACAGTCCATTGACCTGGGAGGCATTGCCAAGGGCTATGCCTCCGACTGCGTGGCAGAGATCTTTGCCCAGTACGGCGTGGAGAGCGGTATGATTTCCCTGGGCGGCAACGTATATGTCAGCGGTGCTAAGCCGGACGGCAGCGCGTGGCGGGTGGGCGTTCAGGACCCGCAGGACAGCAGCGCTGCCGTGGGCATCCTGGATCTGACGGATGCCTACGCAGTGACTTCCGGCGGATACCAGCGGTATTTTGAGCAGGACGGGAAACGCTATCACCACATCATCGATCCTGCCACCGGCTATCCCGCGGAGAGTGGCCTGCTGCAGGTGACGGTGGTGGCGGGAGCGGATGCGGCCCGGGAAGACGACGGGAATCCGGCGGGAACGGGCACCATGTGCGATGCGTTTTCCACGGCACTTTTCGTTATGGGTGAGGAAAAGGCCCTGGACTTCTGGCGCAGCGGCGCATATGAGTTTGATTTGATTTTGGTGACCGATGACGGCCGGGTTTTGGTGACTGACGGATTGGCGGACCGGTTCACACCGATGGACGGGAGTGAGTACAGCTATGAGACGGTCTCCTAAACTGCGGCCCAACCTTTGGGACGGTGTGGTGGTCCTGGCGGTGGCGGCGCTGGCGGTGGCGTGTGCAGTGGGGATCTGGCAGGGCGGCGGAAGCCAGGAGGCGCTGACGGCAGTGATCTCCGTGGACGGCACCGAAGTAGAGCGGATCCCACTGGACCAGGCCGGGGAGACCCGACGGACGGTGGAAGGCGGCGGCTACACCCTGGAGATCTGCCTGACGGATACGGAAGTGTGGGTGGAGCACTCGGACTGTCCCACCCAGGACTGCGTGCATACCGGCCGTATCTCACGCAGCGGCCAGAGCATCGTGTGCCTGCCGGCCCGAGTGGTGGTTGAGCTGGAGGGCGGTTCCACAGCGGATGACGGCCTGGACGCCGTGATCGGATAGGAGGCAGGCATGAAACTGACCACAAAGCAGCTGACGCTGTGCGCGGTGCTCACCGCGCTGGCACTGGCGCTGAGCTATCTGGAAAACCTGTTTCCGCTGTCTCTGGCGATCCCCATCCCCGGCATCAAGCTGGGACTTGCCAACATCGTGACGATCTTTGCCCTCTATGCCCTGGGACCGGCCCAGGCCTTTTTGATTCTGCTGGCCAGGTGTTTCCTGGGGGCAGTGTTCGCCGGCAACATGAACGCCCTGATCTTTTCCCTGCTGGGAGGCGTCACTGCGATGGTAGTGATGATCGTCCTGAGCGGATTGCGGTGCCTTTCCGTCTATGGGGTCTCCGTGGGCGGTGCGGCAGCCCACAACTGCGGGCAGGTGGCGGCAGCAGTGCTGACGCTGGGCAATACGGCGCCCCTTTATTATCTGCCTGTTTTGCTGGGGGTATCCCTCTTGACTGGGGCGCTGACTGGGCTGGTGAGCGCGTGTTTGTTCCGGGCGCTGGCACACACGAATCTCAACACGGGTTTGGATCAGGGAGGAACACATGGCGCGTAAGGATGAGAGCAAAAAGGATCAGATCATTCTCCAGCAGATGGAGGTGATCCGTTCCATGACGGAGCACAACCTGCGCCGGATGGGGACGGATTTCTGGGGAACGCCTGCGCCGGCACGGCCGCCGGAAACGGCCGGTACGTCCCGGGAAGAGACGCCGACGGTTCCTGAGAAGCAGAGAGAACCGGAAAAAACAGCGGCACCGGAGGAGAAGACACCGCCGGAAAAGCTGGAGGACCTGCTGGCGGAGCTGGACAGCTACATCGGTCTGGAGGCCGTCAAACGGGAGGTCCGCAGCCTTGCGAATCTGGTGAAAGTCCACCAGCTGCGGCGTCAGCAGGAACTTCCCGTCCCGGCGCTGAGTCTGCACCTGGTGTTCTCCGGAAATCCCGGCACCGGCAAGACCACCATTGCCCGGCTATTGGCCCGGATCTACCACAGCTTGGGGCTTCTCTCCCAGGGACAGCTGGTGGAGGTGGACCGCAGCGGTCTGGTGGCGGGCTATGTGGGCCAGACGGCCATCAAGACCGGCAAAGTCCTGGAAAAGGCCCTGGGCGGCGTGCTGTTCATCGATGAGGCCTATGCCTTGAACGGCGGCGGAGACAACGACTTCGGCCAGGAGGCCATCGACACCATCCTCAAAGCCATGGAGGACCACCGGGACGATCTGGTGGTGATCGCGGCGGGATACGACGGACTGATGGAGCAGTTCATCCATTCCAATCCCGGTTTGGAGTCCCGGTTCAACCGCTTTTTGCATTTTGACGATTACAGCCTGGAGGAGCTGCTGGACATTTTCCGTATGCAGTGCAAGAAGGGCTGCTACCAGCTGGAGCCGGCGGCGGAGGAACAGGTGCGGTCCTATATTCGGGCGGAGAACACCGATCCGGTGACCTTCGGCAACGCCAGAGGGGTGCGCAACCTCTTTGAGCGGGTCCTGGTGTGCCAGGCCAACCGTCTGGCGGCGCTGGAACAGGTCTCCCGGGAGGAACTGATGACCATTACGGCGGAGGACGTCGCTGCAGCCCGGGGAGGGGCGTCATAAGAGAATTTGGTAAACTGTTCCGCTGCGGCGGATAAAAAGGGACCCTGCGTCAGGAGAAACATCCTGACGCAGGGGGTGCCTGCCATCCGGGGATGACGATTCAATGGGGCGGATTGCCTTAAAAACGGGGGGATTTGCCGGAGGGGTAACAGTCTGCGTAAACGTGCTCGAATTTTTTCTGATTTTTTTGATTATTGGGAGTCATTTCCTTGATTCGGGGGACGAATGCCAAAATCAGGCCAAACAGATACCCCAGCGTCGGTGCGTCAGTGGTAAAACGGATCACCAGCACGGTGACCAGTACCATCACGACTGCCGCCAGCACCACCAGATGTGTGATCCGACGGTAGGCACGCTTGAGGTCGAAGCCGGGGGTTTCCGTTTTTCGGCGCTTGGCCAGTGGAATGGATGAGCACAATGCCACCAAGGCCGGAACGCCGACAGCGGTCATCAGCAAAAAGCCGCCGACAGCAGCGCCGAAAAAGTAGGGACTGGACATAGGGTTCCTCCTTTGGGGGGTCTGGGATGATCAAAGATCGTCTAGTTAGTATACACGCTTTTGCCTGTTTTGGCAAGGCAGAGCCTTTCAGAAGGAATTTCCTGGAAAACGCATCTGTGGCACCGGAAACTTTTCCCAGCACGGTGGGAGAGGTACCGTCAGTCCAGCGGCACCGTCCGGCCGTCCAGACGGCCATTTTCAATGGTCACCACACCGTAGAAGGGGCAGGCATAGTCCCCGATGCTGCCGGGGTTCAAAAACAGGGCCCGGCCCCGCATGTCCACCAGCGGGCGGTGAGTGTGGCCGAAGAGGAACAGATCCAGCGCCTGCTCTTCCGCCGCGTAGCCGGCATTGAGCAGGGACTGTTTGACACCGTAGGTATGACCGTGGCAGAGGAGGATCCGCTTTTCCCGCAGGATCAGCAGCTTCTCCGCCGGCTCCCCGGGACGGCAATCACAGTTGCCCGGCACCTGCTCCAGCGGGATGTCCGGGAACTGTTCATGGAGCCGCTCTCCATCCCGCCAGCAGTCTCCCAGATGGAAGATCAGGTTGGGGTTCGTGCGTTCCACTGCCAGTTCCATATTGGTGAGATTCCCGTGGGAATCTGAAAGGACCAGAATCTTCATCGCAGTACCTCCGCCGTATTGAGATGCCTTTATCCTACTGCATTTGGACAGCTTTGACAACCGTGGAAAAAAAGCTTGACAAGACCAGACTCGTATGGTATTCTTTGTTCGTGGTTAGTTAAAACTAACCTTTGGGGCACGGAACAGCGACTTATTTTTTAAAATGCGAGTTAGTAAAAACTAACTCAAAAGGACAGGAGGACAAGACATGGAGCGGACCTTTGAAGCCACGCTGGTGGAGCAATGCGCACCCACTCTGGAAGGGATCAAACCCGCCAGTCTCTTCCGCTGGCAGGGAGGCTGTGCCCAGGCGTTGGTGTCCCGCTGGGCTGGAGAACTGGCGCCCTTCGGCATTGCAGTCCGTATTCTGAAGGTCTGTCCCCGGACGGGCGCGTGTCTGATCTATCTGTACCGCAGGGCATGGCTGCACCGCATTTTGCGGCAGCCTGCCAATCAGGCCTTTTTGCGGCGGATGGGGTACACTTCGCAGGCGGATGGTGAAATGCTGCTGGAACAGCTCTCGGACCGCCTCTGTCTGGAACAGGAATTTCCCCATGAGATCGGCGTATTTCTGGGGTATCCTCTGGAGGATGTGGTAGGCTTTATCCGCAACGGCGGCAGGAACTACACCTGCAGCGGATGCTGGAAGGCCTACGGCGACCCCACAGCCGCCCAACGGCGGTTTGAAGAGTACCGCCAGAGTACTGTGCGGTGCAAAGAGCGCTTTCTGCGGGGCGTGGAGATCCCGGAACTGATCTCCGCCTGAGCAAAAGCGCTGCAACTTTCGTTACCTCTCTTATCTCCTTTTTTCCCCTCATGATGACCTCCGTGCGGATGCCATACCGCACGGAGGTCGACTCCTTTTTGCGTAAAACCTCAGTGTCTCAAAAAATCCTCTTTCCTTTTGCGCAAATTCGTGGTATAGTTTTTTGCCAGAGACAGCAATAAAAGTATTACCTATTTTGGGATGGAGGTCGCCATGAAGTTTCTTTCTGACATTGAAATCGCACAGGCTTGTGAGATGAAGCCCATTACAGAAATTGCCGCATCCGCCGGAATTGATGAGGCATATCTGGAACTGTACGGAAGATATAAGGCCAAGGTGGATTACCGCCTGCTCAAAGAGAGCAGCCGCCCCGACGGCAAGCTGATTTTGGTGACCGCCATCAATCCCACCCCCGCCGGAGAGGGAAAGACCACGGTGACCGTGGGCCTTGCGGACGCGCTGCGCCGCATCGGCAAGAACGCCATGGTGGCCCTGCGGGAGCCATCCATGGGACCTGTGTTCGGCATCAAGGGCGGCGCCGCCGGCGGCGGATATGCCCAGGTGGTGCCTATGGAGGACATCAATCTTCACTTCACCGGCGACTTCCACGCCATCGGAGCGGCCAATAACCTGCTGGCGGCCATGCTGGATAACCACATTCAGCAGGGCAACGCCCTGGGCATCGATCCCCGGCGCATCACCTGGAAGCGGGCGGTGGATATGAACGACCGCCAGCTGCGCAACATCGTGGACGGACTGGGCGGCAAGGCCAACGGCTGCCCCCGGGAGGACGGGTTCGACATCACTGTGGCCAGCGAGGTCATGGCGGTGCTGTGCCTGTCCAGCAGCATTCTGGATATGAAAGAGCGGCTGGCCCGGATGGTGGTGGGCTACACCTATGACGGCCGTCCCGTCACCGCCCGGGACTTGAAGGCGGAGGGCGCCATGGCCGCCCTGCTCAAGGACGCCCTGAAGCCCAACCTGGTCCAGACCCTGGAGGGTACGCCCACCTTCATCCACGGTGGGCCGTTTGCAAACATCGCCCACGGCTGCAACTCCATCATGGCCACCCGGATGGCCCTCAAGCTCAGTGACTATACCGTCACCGAGGCGGGCTTCGGCGCGGACCTGGGCGCGGAGAAGTTTTTGGACATCAAGTGCCGCATGGCCGGCCTGACGCCTTCTGCCGTCGTGGTGGTGGCTACGGTCCGGGCCCTGAAAAACCACGGCGGTGTGCCCAAGGACCAGCTGAACACAGAGAATCTGGAGGCGCTGGAGAAGGGACTTCCCAATCTGCTGCAGCATGTGGAAAACATCACGAAAGTCTTTGGCCTGCCCTGCGTGGTGGCCCTCAACGCTTTTGCCACAGATACGGAGGCGGAGCTGAAACTGGTGGAGGAGCGCTGCCGTGCGCTGGGTGTCCGGGTGGCGCTGTGCCAGGTCTGGGCCAAGGGCGGCGAAGGCGGCGTGGAGCTGGCGGAGGAAGTGGTCCGCTTGTGCCAGCAGCCCGGCAACTTCCAGTTCAGCTACGATGAGAAGGCACCCATCGAGGAAAAGCTCAACACCATTGCCCGCAGGATCTATCATGCCGACGGCGTGGATCTGACTCCTGCCGCCCGCAAGCAGATGCAGGAGCTCACCAGCCTGGGCTTTGGAGAGCTGCCCATCTGCATGGCCAAGACCCAGTACTCCTTCTCTGATGACGCGGCCCGGCTGGGAGCGCCCCGGGACTTCCGGATCACCGTCCGGAACCTGAAGGTCTCCGCCGGCGCAGGCTTCCTGGTGGCGCTGACCGGCAACATCATGACCATGCCGGGCCTGCCCAAGGTGCCGGCGGCGGAGAAGATCGACGTGGATGAAAACGGCCGGATCACCGGACTGTTCTGATCGCCGGGGCGTTTGTCCCGCAGCGAATGACCGATACGCCAGAGCGTTCAGGCGGCCCCGCCTTTGGACGGGGCCGCTCTTTTCTGCCTGGAGTGTGGAAAACCTGAGACCTGCAAGGAGAACATCACATGAAAACTTGTTTATGGGAGCGGTTTGACCGGATCGTGGTCTTTGACACGGAGACCACCGGCATTGACTTTGTCCGGGACGAGATCATCGAGCTGGGCGCTGTCAGCCTGGAGGCCGGAGAGGAGCGGGAGAGCATGGACTGCCTGATCCGCCTCTCTCCGGGACGGACCCTGCCGCCCTTCATTACGGACCTCACCGGCATTACGCCGGAACAGCTGGAAGCGGAGGGAGTGGAAAAGCAGACGGCGGCGGAGCAGTTCTGCGGGCTGCTGGAAGGCTGTGAGGCCCCGCTTCTGGTAGCTTACAATGCCCAGTTTGATTTGAATTTCCTCTATCATTTCCTGCGGCCCTTTGACTTGGCGGGGGTGCTGCGGCGGCCCCATTTTCTGGATGCGCTGACGGTGTATCGGGACCGGCGGGACTATCCCCACAAGCTTTGCAACGCCATCGAGGCCTATGGATTGCAGGATGCGGTGAACAGCCACCGGGCGGTGGACGACGCCCGGGCTGCCGCAGGGCTGCTGGACGCCATGGCGGCGGAGCGGGATGATCTGGCAGATTATGTGGATCTCTTCGGGACCCATCCCAAATACGGACTCTCCGGCCGGCCCATCGCCTCTGTGACTTACCGTTCCCAACCGTATCAGCGGGGAGAGCCGCTGTATGCACGGGTGTAAATAAATTGTGAAGAGACAGCGTTTCCTCTTGCAATATGACAACTTGTCATGTATCATACATGACAAGTTGTCATATTATTTTTTGGCTGTCCCTGCAGGACTGGAAGAAAATTGTTTTGGAATTGAAGAAACACGGGGCGGCAATTCGTAGATAGAAAGGAAGGGTGCTATGCCAAGCAGTACATTTTTGAATCTGCCGGCGCAAAAGCAGGAAAAACTGCTGGAGGCGGCCACCCGGGAATTTTCCCAGCGGCCCTACACCGAGGCGTCCATCAACCAGATCATCAAAGACGCGGGGATCCCCCGGGGAAGCTTTTACATGTACTTCACCGACAAGGAGGAGCTGTTCCGGTATGTCCTCAGCGGATACGTGGATCAGATGGTGATGGTGCTGGAAGAAGCGCTGCTGCGGGAGCACGGCGATATTTTTGCGGCGCTGCTGCGGATGTACGACTATACCTGTGCCAAACGGGAAGAGCAGGGACTGGGCGGTATGGGCGCCATGACGGCCATCCTCAGCTGCAACAGCGGGATCCACAAGAACACGATCCTCGCCATGGTGGATACCGGACAGGTGCTGCGGCGATTGAAGGAGCAGGTGAACCCGGATGTGCTGGACCTGCGCCGGGAGGGAGATCTGGGCGACATGCTGGGGATCCTGCTGACGGTAACGGCGCCGCTGCTGTATGCCGGCATACAGGCCGGAGGCGCTCCCGATACACGGGAGCGCCTGAAGAACATGCTGGAGATCCTGCGCCGGGGAATGGGTCTGGACAAAGGGCGATCCTCTGAGGCACGAGACTGAGCGAAGGAAAAAGGAGAGAGTACGATGGAAGAATTGATGCATGCAGAGCAGTCCGCTCAGGCACCGGTGCCTGCGGCGGAGAAGAAAAAGAAAAGGAAGCTGTTCCGGGGCGGAAAGAAGCGGCGCTGGGTGAAGGTGCTGGTGATCCTGGTGGTGATCGCGGCGCTGGTGTGGACATTTGTCCTGCGGGGCATGGGCTCGCCTGCCGGCGCGGGGGTGTTGTATCAGGCGGTGAATGCAGAGGTCCGGGATCTGACCACTTCTGTCAGCGGCACTGCCACGCTGGAGCCTGCCGACTCCTATCAGGTCACCACGCTGGTCACGGGAGAGATCCTTTCTGCTCCCTTTGAGGAGGATGACCTGGTGGAGAAGGATGCCCTGCTCTACACCCTGGACAGCGGCGACGCCCAGGAATCCGTCAGCCGGGCGGGAATCTCGGTGGAACAGGCCAAGCTGCAGTACCAGCAGGCCCAGGAGGCGCTGAAGCCCACGGCTACCATTTCCGGCACCATCAGTGAAGTCTACGTGCAAAACGGCGACAGCGTCAGCGCCGGGGCTGAGCTTTGCAAGATCGTGGCCAGCACCGATCTGACCATTGACTTCCTCTTCCCCTTTACCGCTACCAGCGCGTTTTATGTGGGGCAGCCGGCCACCATCTTCATCGGAAACTTTGACGGCTCTGTCCAGGGGTCCGTGGTGTCCGTGTCCGACTCCACCACCATCACCAGCAACGGCCTGCAGGCCTGTTCTGTTCGGGTGAAGCTGGAAAACCCCGGCATCGTCTCCGATTCCTTCACTGCCTCCGCGGTGATCGGCAGCTACTCCAGCTACGGAAACGCCAGCGTCACCATGCCTGCGTCCTCTGTGGTGTACGCCATGGGGGCTGGTACCGTCAATGGGTTTACCAAGCTCTCCGGCAGCACGGTCACCAAGGGAGAGACTCTCTGCAATCTGGACTCCGAGAGCCTGCGGGACAGCCTGGAAAGTGCCCGGCTGAATCTGGAGTCCGCCCAGCTCTCCGCCAGCAGCGCCGCGGAGAATCTGGACAGCTACACCATCAAGTCCCCCATTTCCGGCACCGTCATCGAAAAGACCTTCAAGGCCGGCGATAAGGTGGACGGCGTGTCCTCCGGTACGCTGGCGGTGATCTATGACCTGAGTCATCTGAAGATGGAGATGAACGTCAGCGAGCTGGACATCGCCAAGGTAAAAGTGGGGCAGAGCGTGGAGATCACCTGCAGTGCCGTGCCCGGCAAGACCTTCACCGGCGTGGTGGACCGGGTGAGCATCAACGGAACGACGACGGACGGTTTTACCAACTATCCGGTCACCATTGTACTGCAGGACTACGGCGATCTGAAACCCGGCATGAATGTGTCCGCCAGCATCATCGGTGAGACGGTGGAAGACGCTGTCAGTGTACCGGTGGGCGCGGTGAGCCGGGGCAATACGGTGCAGGTGGCCCTGCCTGGCGCTCTGGCGGAGGATGGCGTGACCGTTGCCGACCCCTCCAAGGTGGAAGAGCGGGCTGTGACCCTGGGGATCAACGATGAAAACTACATTGAGATCACCTCCGGCCTGGAGGCGGGTGAAACGGTGCTCATGGAGAGCCAGACCGGTGTGATGGGAGGCTGATGGCCTTGGGGCATCTGATTGAACTGAAGGACGTTTACAAGATCTACCCCATGGGTGACGAGGAGGTCCACGCCCTGGACGGCGTGAGCCTTACCATCGACCAGGGAGAGTTCGTGGCCATCGTAGGACAGTCCGGTTCCGGTAAGTCCACGGCCATGAACATCATCGGCTGCCTGGACGTCCCCACCTCCGGTACCTATCACCTGGGGGGCATCGATGTGTCCACCATGGGAGACGATCAGCAGGCGGAAATCCGAAACCGGATGCTGGGATTCATTTTCCAGCAGTACAACCTGATCCCCAAGCTCACTGTTCAGGAAAATGTGGAGCTGCCGCTGCTCTATGCGGGGATCGGCAGTGAAGAGCGGCATGCCCGGGCTGTTGAGTCATTGGAGCGGGTGGGACTTGCCGACAAACGGCGCCATCTGCCCAGCCAGCTCTCCGGCGGTCAGCAGCAGCGGGTCTCTATCGCCCGGGCGCTGGCAGGGAACCCCTCGGTCATCCTGGCCGACGAGCCCACCGGAGCCCTGGACTCCCGGACCGGACGGGAGGTGCTGGGATTCCTCCAGAAGCTCAACCGGGAGGGGGACACGGTGGTCCTCATCACCCACGACAATTCCATCGCCGTCAAGGCCCGGCGTATCGTCCGGCTTCAGGACGGCCGGATCATTTACGATGGAGACGCCGGCGATCCCCGGGCCGTGGTCCAGCCGGAGGCTTGCGGAGAGGAGGCGGGGGCATGAATATCACCCAGTATTTCAAACTGGCGGTCAAGTCCCTGCGGACCAGTAAAATGCGGGCCTTTCTTACCATGCTGGGCATCATCATCGGTGTGGGAGCGGTGATCATCATCATCTCTCTGGGCAACGGACTGCAGAAGATGGTGGACCAGCAGGTGGAGAGCATGGGCGTCAATCTGATCCAGACCCATGTCTATGGCCGGGGCGACGGTACGACCATGCTGCTGGACCCGGAGCGGATGTATGAGCTGGTGGATGACCATCCGGAGGTGCTCTCCGGCGTTTCCCCCTATGTGGCTACCAATGCCCGGGTCCGCCACGGCGCTACCGAGTATGAGCGGACCACCATTTATGGCGTCAGTGAAGTCATGTACAAGCAGGATACCCAAGCCACGCTGGACGGTGAGACATTGGCCCAGGGGCGGTTTCTCCAGTACATCGACGTGGAGCGCAGCCAGAACGTGTGTGTTCTGGGAGCTTATCTTGCGCAGGATGCCTTCGGCGGCGACGCCCTGGGGCAGACCATCAGCATCGGGGGCGTACCCTACACGGTGGTTGGGGTGCTCCGGCAAAGCGGCGACACGCTGCAGGAGGGCGGACGGGATGACCAGATCTATATCTCCTACAACAACGCCCTCAAACTCATGGGCAGCCGTGCCGTAAACCTCTACGTGTTCATGGCTACCAGCCGGGATACGGCGGCTGCCGCCAAGACCGTCATTGACGACTGTCTCTATGACTATTACCAGGATGAAAATGCTTACTATACCATGACCATGGCTGAGCAGGTGCAGATGATCAATGCCATGATGGGCGTTGCCATGCTGGTACTGGTTGCCATCGCGGCCATTTCGCTGCTGGTGGGAGGCATCGGGATCATGAACATCATGCTGGTGTCCGTCACGGAGCGGACCCGGGAGATCGGCATCCGAAAATCCC
>ERZ827037.2605-NODE-2605-length-14533-cov-3.619561_pt1 | contig 14533 bp, 6 predicted proteins | sample MGYA00519924_ERZ827037 | MGnify/ENA primary metagenome ERZ827037 (study PRJEB31778, sample SAMEA3449250) | human gut metagenome | biome: human gut; feature: human-associated habitat; material: faeces | place: United Kingdom | collected 2010/2012 ...
TCGCAGTCAAAAAGACGGGCGGGCTCCACCGGCTCCACTTCCGGCAGCGCGCCGTAGTCCCAGGGCCAGGAGATCTGGCCCATCTCTGCCGTCCAGCGGGCCACGGTGTTTTGGTTCAGATCGCAGATGCCGATGGAGGAGACCACGTCTCCGCCGATAAGCTTCAGAGCGGTGAGCAGCGTACCGCCCACATCGCCCACTGCCAGCAGGTGCACCCGCTTTTTCCCGGCGCGGGGGCGAAGAAAGTCCAGTGCGTCCCGCCAGCGGGGATGGCAGATGTTCACGGCGGTGACCTCTCCGGCCCGGATAGCCTCCAGTGCCGCTGGGGTCAAGTCCGAAGAGGCGGGAGGCAGACGGTCCGCGTCCAGCCAGGCCGCCCCCTCCCGGGGAGCAGTCAGCTGCCGGGGGTCTGTTGCCCGCCAGGCGGCGCGGCCAATGTGGGGATCCCGGTCCAATAGAAACAGCGGAGGGAACCCGCAGGCGGGCAGCTGCGCAGGCTCCAGGGGAAGGCCGGGAAGCAGCGAGGCGGCAAGGTGTCCGCCAATGTCATAACAGTACATGGCAAAGAAGTCCTTTCAGGCGGTTATTCCAGCACATCCCGCATCCGCAGCAGCATCTTCAGGTCGTTTTCCAGACAGGCGGAGGCGGGGAGATTGGGATCATAGCTGAGGCAGGCGCCCTTGTCCGGGGACAAGGGCAGGATCACTGCCTCGCTGAGGCGGGAAAGCGTCAGGTTCCGGGCATAGCGCTCCCGGTACGCCCGCTCCAGCGCCAGGAGGATGTTTCGGGAGTTTTCAATGCAGATCCGGGAGAAGGCGAACACCGCTGCCCGTCCGCACTCCTTGTAGAAGCGGGGAAAGGCGTAGGGAAGGATCAGGTTCACCGACGGGGTCAGGCCCGGGACAGAGGGCTCGGCACCGCCCACCGTATCGCCGCCGATGAAGGGATACATGGTGGACTCCACGAACCAGGCCCGCATGTTGGGAATGAAGTACACGCTGTCCACTGAGCGGCCCTTGGCGGACATCAGGTCCCGGCCACGGCCGGAGAGCAGGCCCACCAGCACCTGATCGATCTCCAGCCCCTCCTTGCGGAAGAGAGGGTCCAGGGCGTTGATGCGGTTGCCGGAGTGGAGCAGGTCATCTACCAGAATGACGGGCCGGCGGAAGGACTGGATGGTGCGGATCTGGCTCTCCAGGGGCGAGTAGCCGGGATAAGCCCGGATGGAGAAGGACCGCAGATCCGGGGCAAATACTTTGTCGGTGTGGAGGGTCTTGGTGACGGTGTTGGGGATGGCGTTGCCCCGGAGGATCTTTCCAAAGGGAACACACATCTTGGGGCCCAGGACCCGGGGCTTGGTGGGCTCGGCGGGGACGCCGTTGAGCTCCGTGATCTTGCGCATGAGGCGGTGATAGATGACCTCCGCGTTGAGTGAGAGCACCAGCGTGCCGGGATACATCCCGCACAGGGCCCGCTGGAGCTGCTGGTGGGCCTCCCGGACCGCGTCAAGGACCTGGGGATCGGAGGAGAAGGGCTCCTTGAGGGTGGTAGGGATATTTTGCAGCAGCACGGCGGGAGAGCGCATATCCACCACCAGAAGAGGATGGGCCGCCTCTGATTCTGCCCGCACAAATCCCTGGCGCTGCAGAAGATCCAGCGTCTGCATGGACGTGGTGGGAGCGGAGGAATACCAGACCGCATACATGCAGTCGCTCTGCATGGCCCGGGAGAGCGCCTCTGTCAGAAGAAGCTGCCCCACATCGTAGCTGCCGCCGGGAGAGCGGACCATGTAGAGTCCGGTCAGCAGCTGGATGTGGCCGGAGGTCCGGTTGCGGACGCAGTTTGCCAACTGCTCGCTGCCGAAGGCCTCAAAAAGGCCGCCGGAATGGATGGTGCGCATGGTCACAAAGCCCAGGACCCGGGAGCGGGGACCGTTTTCCCGAAGAACACACATGCTGTCCCGGGGGTCGATGTCCGCCGGGCGTCCCCGGCTGTCGGGAACGGCGTCTGCCAGGGCGGCCCGCTGTGCCGCGTCCGGATGCTCCAGATAGGAAAATTCCAGGAAGCTGGCCCGGATGATCTGCTTGTACTGGGGCTCCCGCAGATACAGGCTGTTACGGTAGATAAAGTCCTGCACCACCGGGTCGATGAGATTGGAGATGTCCCGCCCGTAGTCGATGTTTTCCCGGATGCGGGTGGAGGAGATGTCCTCCAGATGGGTGGGAAGCCGCAGCTGCAAGACCTTGCCCTGAATACAGGAGAGGTCGGCGTCCAGCTCCTGGCCGGAGGCGTCGCTGGAGCGGCGAAAGACGATATGGTTGAGGTAGTGGACGGACCCGTCCCGGGGCGGTACCTTGTAGGAGGATGCGTTGGCAACCACATCGGATCCCACCGTGAGATACAGTTCCCGTCCGGCAAAGACCTCCCGCAGCCGGTCCAGGTCTGAGGGCGTTGCCAGATTGACAGGGATGTCGTGGGGGAAGAGGTATACGTCAAACTCATCCGCCACGGACATGGAGACGATCTGCCGCCGCACCAGGGAGGGCTGGGCCTTTTTGGACCAGGAGAACTCGTCCACAGCCAGGTACACCTCAAACCCCAGATCCCGGATCTCCTGGACGATGCCCTTGTGGCTCAGGGAGAAGGGGTCGAAGGTCCCGGGGAAAAATGCAACCCGGTCCGGTGCGGAAAAGCGGAAGGGGCCGCTTTCGATATAATGGGTGATGATGAAGCGGTAGACGTGGCTCAGGGAGGCGGCGGTGTAGAAGAAGGTCAGCTCCTTTTCAGGCTGTTCGTTGATGAGGAAAAGCACCTTCTTGGCCAGCAGGGTGAAAAGCTCCGTCTTATCCTCGTAGTCCAGGGCGCTGGAGGCGAACAGCCCTTCGCCCAGGATGCGGAGGGCCTCCTGCCGCACGGAGTCCCGATAGGAGGCAAGGCCCTTGAGCAGCAGTCCCGCCATCCGCTTGCGCCGGGCGGAAAGGGTGGCTTCATCTTCATCGAAGCGGCCGCCGTAGACGGCGTAGTATTCCAGCATGGACCCCACGGTGGAAAGCGCCGCAGCCACCACGTTGCTGTTGGCGGAGGAGAGCAGGAAGTGTATTTGGTCCAGCACCTCGTCCAGTTCCCGGGGGGTCAGCCACAGAGCAAAACGGCCCAGGTATTCCGGGATGTACTTGGAGATCTCCGCCTGACCCGTCTCCAGGGCCTTGCTCAGCTCCACTGCGATCTCGTTGCGCCGGTCCGGGGTCAGCACCGGGGCGATGGAGAGCAGCGAGGCACCGGCCATTCGCCGGACCACTACGTTCTCACTGACCTTGATAAGGTTGGAAAAATGGGTGGCGATGTGGAGGACGTTGGCACGGTTGCCCTGTTCCACCTGATCCAGCAGGTATTCCACACCCACGGCCTTCAAGACCCAGGGCGTGGCGGTTTTCAGATTGTCCAGAAATACGGTGGAGATGGCATCCGGGTGGTCCAGCAGTGCCCGGTGGGCGGAGACATCCAAGCCCAGATGCGCTCCCACCTGGGCTTGAAGGAACAAGAGAGGCGTGCTGATGACACAGTCGGCGCTCTCCACCGCTTCCGCCATGGTCTGCCGCTCCGGCGCGTCAGGGGAGAGCACTGTCAGCAGATAGCGGAACAGCCGCAGCGCCGCAGCCTTCTGGGAGGCCTCGCCGTGCTCCAGCCACCAGGTGGCAAACTCCACCAGCAGCGTCTGGTCCGCCGGGCTGACCCGGTTCATGGGCAGGTTCAGCACCGTGTCCAGCAGGGCAAACGCCGCGTCCGGTTCCACGGAGGCGGGGTCATGGTAATGCCGGAAGAGCTCCGCAGCGAAGCGGGGGGCATCGGCGTCGGAGCACTCCTCCAGCAGCGCGTCCGCCACGGTCTTAGCCTGGTAGCGGATCATACTGGTTTGCCGGGGCGTCAGCCGCCGGTCGGGATGGATCAGCTTTTGCAGATACTCCGCCCACAGAAGGAAGGGGCGGTCCGCCTCCGGGCCCGGGGAGATACCGGCGGGCAGTTCCTTTTGATAACCGGAGTAAAAGCCCGCCAGGATACGGCCGATCAGGGCGGCGGACTGGCGGCGGATGTCGCCGTCGGGGAGCATCAAAAGCTCATAGAGAAAATCCAGGGTCTGCTCCTTCTGGGCAGGGCTCCAGTAGGTGAAATACTCTTCGAAAATAGACACATAGGCCCGCAGCCGTTCCCCCTGCTTTTCACTGCGGGCGGCCTCCAGGATGTTGGCGAAAAGCTGCTCCCGGCCCAGGCGGTGCATCAGGCGGATGTTATGATCCACCGCCGTGCGGCGGATGGCAGAGACTACCTGGTCAGGGGTCATCAGTGCAACGTCCTGCTGGGGGTGGGGCGGTCCTCCGGAGGAGGAGAGGGTGGTGTCCACACCGAAAGAGACCATGTACTCCTCAAAGTCCTGGAGTTTTTCGTAAACATAGCGGTAACGCCGCCGCTTGGCGGAATTGACGTTGTCCAGCTTGCTCAAAATGACATCAAAGGCTTCCCGGAGGGAGTAAAGACGGGCGATCTCCTGCCCACTCTCATCTCGGGACTGCTTGACCCGGAAGTCAGCGTAGACCAGGACCAGTGACTCGGAGGAGAGGTTCTCGATCTCCAGATCCCAGACAGAGTGGTTGGCGGCGATGCGGCCCAGAGCGGTGAGCCCCCGCTGGGTGAACCACTGGTCGGTGTAATAATAGTGGAGGTACGGGACCCGTTCCCCGGGCTTGCAGCCGAATTTGCCCAGGTCATGTCCGGCGGCGGCACCGGAGATGAGGCCCAGATCAATGAGCCCTCCCCCGGCCCGGAAGGCTCGGGAGACGGTCATGGCGACGTGGTGGACCCCGGCGATGTGTTCCAGTGTATGGAAGGGGGTCACCTCCCGTCCCAGCCGCAGCAGCTCATAAATGTATTCACTGCGGAAGCGCTTGACGAACTGCCGGTACTCTGCCGCCACACCGCTTTGCGCCAGCTCTGCGTCGGTACAAAAGGCAAAGTCCAGCCATGGATCAAAAGGCAGCGTCCGCCGCTCGGCGGCAAAAAGCACCTGCAGGAACTGCAAAAAGCAAAGAGCACCGTCCCACTGGGCGGAGGTATGGCAGGTGTCCGCCGCGGGGTAGAGCAGAGAGGAGGCCACCTGATAGGCATAGCGCAGCCAGCCTTCCTCAGGCTCCGGCGCCAGAGCATCCAGCAGCGGACGAAATGCGTCCAGTGCCTCGGCACAGGAGATACGCCGGCGGATCGGTACCAGGGAGGAGAGCTGGCTGCGCCAGTTCACCTGATCAAAAAGCTGGCTCAGGTCGGCGCGGTTTATGCCCAGCTTCCGCAAAAACATCTTGTCACGGAAGGCGTCTTCCATCCACAGGGATAAGGCCCGGTCTGTCTGCTTTTCCATGGCTCCTCCATTCCGCCCGCAGGGGCAACGGTGATACCTTCAGTATACCGCACCGGGCGAAGAGAAAAAAGAGGCGGCGGAAAAAAACTCCGCCGGATAATATTTTTTGTCGGTAAAGCAAAAAAACGGAGGAAACGGGCAGAATGTGATATAATATCTGCAAAGGTCATGGATTCGCGGCGGAAGCTGGAAAGGGGGTGCGGAATGCGGCGGCGGATGGGCAGCCTGCTCTGGCGGAGCCTTGGGGTTTTGCTGGCGTTGGTGGTGTTGTTTCAGGTGGCATTTTTGCTTTACTTCCGGGATTTTTACGGTTCAGCGGAAAAGGCATTCTGGGTGCCGGGACTTTCCGGGGAATTTGTGCCCCAGGGCATGGACCGTCTGCAGGGGGGCTTTGTACTCAGCGGTTACCTCTCCGGCAGCGGGGCTGCCCGACTGTATCTGGTGGAGGCAGACGGCAGCGCCCGGCTGATCCGTCTGCGAACGAAAAGCGGACATACCCTGATCAGTCATGCCGGCGGTGTGGCGGTGAGCGGCTCCTTTGTCTACTTGGCCGGCGGGAACGGCCAGTGCTATGTGTTTGCCATGGAAGATGTTCTGGACCCGCGGCAGACGGCGATCTCCGTAGTGGGGAGTTTCCGCACGGGAAACCGGGCCTCCTTTTGCTGCATGTGGGGGCAGTCTCTTCTGGTGGGGGAATATGCCTATGGTCAGCGGTACCGCACCGCCGACAGCCACCATCTCACCACCCCCGCAGGAGATCGGAACACCGCCCTGGTCACGGCATTTCCGGTGGACAGTGATGCACCCTTGGGGGTGTCGGAACGGCCGGAGGCCGCCTACTCCATCCCGGAGCGGATCCAGGGTATGAGTTTTTCCGCGGACGGCAGGGTGATCCTCTCCGCGTCCAGCGCCTTCGGGGCGTCACAGATGTATCTTTACGACTTCGGCGGCGTACTGGCGGACCGGCAGGGGATCGTGTGGATCGATGAAGCGCCGGTGCCGCTGTACTACCTGGACAGCGACAACTGCACCGGTATTCTCCATATGCCGCCGCACGCGGAGGAAATCACCTTTCGGGATGGAAAACTCTATATTCTTTTTGAATCTGCCAGCCGCCGCTTTCAATACGGAAAGCTGGTAGGCGGGAGCTACGTGTACAGTTTGTCCCTTCCGGAGGTCATCCAGGAAGTCCTGTGAGGCGACTTTGCTTGTCAGGAATAGGAAAACAGGAATAGGACCTGCGGAGGAGATCCAGCCCGGCTGCGGCCGGGGTGGCTTGTCTGCGCAAAAAAGTCCGCCCCGGACATCGGGGCGGACAGGATTTGTTCATTCGCGGAAGTGCTCGTGATTGAAGATGTGGTCCTGGCAGAAGCAGTGATAGCCCGCGCAGCGGGAGCAGTACCGGAACTCCAGGTCGGGGTAGTCGGTATCGGTGCGGCCGCAGACCTCGCACTTGTGGCGGTAGCCCTGTTCCGCTTCCTTTTTCCGCTGCTTGCGGACGGCGGATTTGAAGTGGATGGTCTGATGGGAGGTCTGGTGCCGGGCTCGTCCCCGACGGTAGGAGATCTCGTCGGAAATGTTGGTCCAGAAGAACACAAAGAAGTTCAAAAGAGCCACCACCGGCAGCAGCGCACCCAGGAAGTTCAGCTGGATCAGGTTCTGGATCACAACGACGGCAAAGACCACACCGTCCAGCAGGGCCAGCCATTTGACCTTCACCGGGATGATGAACATGACGAGAAGCTGGGTGTCCGGATAGAGCATGGCAAAGGCGAAGAACATGGAGAGGTTCACATAGTCGGCGCCGGCGATCCAGACGTCCTGCCCGGTGACAAGGCCCGTGATGATGCCGGTGAGAAGCGTCAAAATCACGCCGCAGAGATAGTAAAGGGTGAACTTGGCGGTGCCCCACTCCCGCTCCAGGGTATTTCCGATCATGTAGTAGAGGTACAAAAAGATCGCCAGCCAGAGAATATCTCCGGTAGAGTAGTACCCGGGCATGAAGAGGAAGGTCACCAGCCGCCAGACCTCAAAGTGCTTGACAGCCTCCCAGCTGAAGCCCAGAAAGCTGATGGCCTGGTACCCGGCGAAAACCGCCAGCAGATAAACGATGACGTTGCCGATGACGATGAACTTCATCAGATTGGGGATGCCGAAGTTGGGATGGGAATAGGCGAACCGATCCACAGCGGCGTTTAGCTTTCTCAAGATCAAACCCTCCAGAGCCTCAGAATTCAAAACATGAATATTATACCCATACTGGAGAAAAAAGTCATGTATAATTTTTGAACGATGGAAAAACCAGCATTTTGCAAAATCTCACGGCATCGTATTGACATTCCCGGCAAAGCCGTATAGTATAATAGCTACAATTTCATCCCTTATCAAGAGTGGCGGAGGGAACGGCCCGATGAAACCACGGCAACCTGCGTTGTAAGGTGCCAAATCCGGCGGATACCGACAGATGAGGAGCGAGAAGGCAGCACGTGCGCGTTTCGTCATTGTCGAAGCGCGCGTTTTTTTCGGCTCTTGAAAGGGAAACACACAAAAGGAGCAAAACAACATGGCAAGACATTATCTGTTTACCTCGGAGTCTGTGACCGAGGGACATCCCGACAAAATCTGCGACCAAATCTCCGACGCTGTTCTGGACGCGATCCTGGAGCAGGATCCCGATGGCCGGGTGGCCTGCGAGACCACGGTCTGCACCGGACTGATCCACGTCATGGGCGAGATCACCACCAACTGCTACGTGGACATCGCCAAGATCGCCCGGGAAGTGGTCCGGGACATCGGCTATGACCGGGGCAAATACGGCTTTGACTGCGATACCTGCGGCGTCATCACCTCCATTGATGAGCAGTCCGCCGACATCGCCCTGGGCGTGGACAAGTCCCTGGAGGACAAGGAAGGAACCGACAGCGAGCTGGGCCACGGCGCCGGCGACCAGGGCATGATGTTCGGCTATGCCTGCGACGAGACGCCGGAGCTGATGCCTCTGCCGCTGTCTCTGGCCCAGAAGCTGGCCAAGCGGCTCACCGAGGTCCGCAAGAGCGGGGAGCTCTCCTATCTGCGGCCCGACGGCAAGAGCCAGGTGACGGTGGAGTACGATGAGAACAACCGCCCCGTTCGGGTGGATACCGTGGTCATTTCCACCCAGCATGACCCGGACGTGAGCCTGGAAACCATCCGGGCCGATATGGTGGAAAAGGTGGCCAAGGCCGTCATCCCCGCCGAGATGCTGGACGAAAAGACCAAGTACTATATCAACCCCACCGGCCGCTTCGTCCTGGGCGGCCCCGCCGCGGACACCGGCCTCACGGGCCGCAAGATCATCGTGGACACCTACGGCGGCAGCGCCCCCCACGGCGGCGGCTGCTTCTCCGGCAAGGACCCCACCAAGGTGGACCGTTCCGCTGCCTACGCCGCCCGCTGGGTGGCCAAGAACATCGTGGCCGCCGGCCTTGCCCGCCGCTGCCAGGTGGAGCTGGCCTATGCCATCGGCGTGGCCCAGCCGGTGAGCATCCTGGTGGATACCTTCGGCACCGGCACCGTGGGCGACGACAAGCTGGAGGCCGCGGTCCGCAAGGTATTTGACCTGCGTCCCACCGCCATCATCCGGGATCTGGACCTGCGCCGTCCCATCTACCGCAAGCTGGCCGCTTACGGCCACATGGGCCGGGAAGACCTGGGCGTGGCCTGGGAGAAGACCGACCGGGTGGATGCCCTGAAGGCTGCTCTGGCTGAGTAATACAACAAAAAGAACCGCACCGTGAGCTTCACGGCGCGGTTCTTTTTTGAATTTTGTTCAGGTCGTGTGGGTCAGAGCCTCCAGAAGCCAGGCCCGCCATTGAAGGGCCTCCGTACGCCCAGGCTCGATCTGGAGCACATAGCTCACCCGTCCCAGAAGGCTCTGGAGATATGCCCGGGGCGGAAGGTCCCGTCCGGTCCGGGCCAGATGTTCTGCCACGCCGTAGCGCCGGCAGTAGTAGAGTTCCTGCCGTAATTCCCGGCGCAGCCGGGGCGGCACCGCCGGATGCTGGTTCACCGTGAGCCCCGTGACGATTTGGCGGGAGCAGGCGGGTCTTGCGGGGATTGAGAAAGAAACCCTGCCTGCGCAGTTCTGCCTGCACAAAGGCTTGGAGCTCCCCGGCATCAAAACTGCCCGAGAAGGTGAGATCGTCACAGTAGCGGGTGTAGGCGATGTCCCGCTGGGCACACCAGCTGCCAACCGTCCGGTCGAAGTCCCGGAGGATCAGATTGGAAATGGCAGGGGAACTGGGCGCCCCCTGGGGCAGCCCCTCGTTGTAATAGCACAGCATCGTGAGAAGGACCCGCAAAGGTTCTGTGTAGATCGAGGCTGGAAAGGCAGATTCCTTCACAGCAGAATAAAGTACGCTGCCGAAAAAATCCCGAATGTCCAGCTTCAAAATCAGCGGTTTTCCCGCGTGGGGAGCGGCGTTGCGCAGCGGGCCCGCGCCGCAGCGGTAGGCGGTGGCATAGGGGGAGACGGGCAGAAGGGGCAGCAGGCGATCCGCGATGCGGCGCTGGATGGTTTTGAGGAGCGGGTCCGGCACGGAGAGATAACGTACCGTGCCGTCCCGCTTGGGCAGCTCCGCCGAATGATAGTGCCGGGGCAGGCTGTTGCTAACGGCGTACAGGGTCTGGATGGAAAAACCCAGATCCCGGGCCAGGGTCTTCGCTTCCCGGTAGACGATCATGGCAAAACTGCCTCCTTTCCGGTGCGGAGCAAGACAAATGTGCATGGGAGCCCCGCGGCCGTATCCCAAGCACACCGTCGGTGTGCCGAAATACGGCCAAGGGCCTCGCCTGAGCGCAGCGAATACGGTGGGAATGTGCCTTCCGGACGCGACTCGCGTCCGGCGCCGGGGAACCGGTCTCGGGCTGATGCTCCGCAGGGCCAGTATACCCCGTTGCCGGGGGAAAAACAAGGCGGGCGGTAAAAAAACGCACCCGCTCCCGATAGAGAACGGATGCGTTTTCAGCCGGATCAGACCGCGCAGACGTTGGTGGCCCGCAGCTTGTTGGGATCCTTGGGATCGGGCTCGGTGCCGAAGGTGACCTTCTGGCCCTCTGCCAGGGTGCGGAAGCCGGTGCCCTGGATGGCGGAGAAGTGGACGAACACGTCGCCGCTGCCGTCATCGTTGGAGATGAAGCCGAAGCCCTTGGTCTCGTTGAACCATTTCACAGTGCCGGTATACATGGATGGTACCTCCAAAAAAGATGTTTTCCGAATCTAAAAAGAAACGCCGCAGGAAAGCGAGTCAAAATGAAAATTGACTCACAGACCTGCGGCGATCAATTCAACCATTCAGAACGCAATCATTGTATGGGTTCCCGGAAGAAAAGTCAAGGAAAAGTTTCTGGAGATCCGGTCCGCCTGCGGGATGCGGGCACGGAAGGAGAGCGGGCCTGATGACGGGGAAACCGGCAGGGAGGACAAAAAGAAGTGCCGATCCCGGACAAAAGAGGATGAAAAAGCCGTGGAGCCATTGAAAACTATTGATTTTTTAGGTATTTCGATATATCTTATAATATCAGAGCTTTTTACTTGAAAGCAGTCGTATGTCAGGGGGCCATCCGGCCCGCAGAGGTGAAAACGTGTATTTAAAAGCATTGGAGATCCAGGGGTTCAAATCCTTTCCGGAGAAGACGGTTTTGAATTTCGGAGAGGATATTACCGCCATTGTGGGTCCAAACGGCTCCGGAAAATCCAATATTTCAGACGCCATCCGCTGGGTCATGGGCGAGCAGAGCGCCAAGGGATTGCGGGGCGCCAAGATGGAGGACGTCATCTTTGGCGGCACGGAGAAGCGGGCGCCGGTGGGGTTTGCCCAGGTGACGCTGGTTCTGGACAATACGGGACATATCTTTCCCACTATGGAGGAGTCTGAAGTGGCGGTGACCCGCCGGTATTACCGCAGCGGGGAAAGTGAGTACTACATCAACCGCCAGTCTGTCCGTCTCAAGGATGTGACGGAACTGTTCCTGGACACTGGCATGGGCAAGGAGGGCTACTCCATCATTGGCCAGGGCAAGATCGATGAGATCCTCTCCGCCAAAAGCGGCGAGCGCCGGGAGATTTTTGAAGAGGCCGCCGGTATCTCCAAATTCCGCCACCGCAAGGAGGACGCGGAGCGGAAGCTGGAGCGGACGGAGGAGAATCTGATCCGCATCAACGACAAGATCAGCGAGCTGGAGCTCCAGGTGGAGCCTCTGCGGGATCAGGCGGAACGGGCGAAGAAGTATCTGCTGCTGCGGGATGAGATGCGTCTTCTGGAGATCTCCGTCTGGCTGGAGAATCTGGATGAACTCAAAGCCGGAGCCCGCAAACTGGAGTCGGATTTCCGGGCTGCCGAGGCCGCCCGGGACGAGGCTCGGTCCCAGCTGGACGCCCTTTATGCAGAGGGAGAGCAGTACGGCCGCCGGATGCAGGAAAAGGATATGGAGGCTGAACAGGTCCGGGCGGAGTCGTCCGGACTGGACAGCCGTGCCCAAGAGCAGGAGAGCGCCGTGGCGGTGCTGGAGGGCACCATCGCCCACAACCGGGAGAACATTGAACGGGCCCGGACAGAGCTGACGGAGAGCGACAGCCGTACCGGCAGCCTGGAGCGCCAGGCGGCGGAGCAGGAAGCCCGGGTAGCGGAGATCGACCGCCGCTCGGCGGAACTGGAGCAGGCGCTGGACGAGCTGCTGGCCCAGGCCCAGGCTGCCGCAGACCAGGCCGGCGGCGCCCAGTCCCGGGCGGAAGCCCTGCGGGGCCAGGAGGCCATGGCCGTGGCTGCCGCCGCGGATTACCGAGCGGAGCTTGCCGCCATCGCTGCGGAAAACGGACAGATCCAGGAGCGCAGGACCCGCCTGGAGGCGGACCGTTCCGGCGCCGGGGAGCAGCTTTCCCAGGCAGAGCGGGAGGCCAAGGAGAACCGGCGCGCCTTGGAGGATGCCCGGGACGAGGCGGAGTCGGTGGGGAACATCATCGCCGGCCACAGCCTGCGGCTGGAGGAGCGGAAGAAGAAAGCCGCCGCTGCGTCAGAGCGGCGGATGAAGCTCACTATGGACGCCGGAGCACTGGAAAACCGCATCCGTCTGCTGACGGAAATGGAGCGGGAATATGAGGGCTTTTCCAAGGCGGTGAAGATGGTCTGCCAGGCCAAAGGCAGCCTGCGGGGCATCCACGGCCCGGTGGCCGAGCTGGTGCGGACCGAGCAAAAGTACTCCCTGGCCATTGAGATCGCCCTGGGAGGCGGCCTCCAGAACATCGTGGTGGACCGGGAAGAAGATGCCAAAGCCGCGATCGGCTTCTTGAAGCAGCGTTCAGGCGGCCGGGCCACCTTCCTGCCGCTGACTGCCATCCGGGGCGAGGAGCTGCGGGAGCGGGACGTGGAACAGGCGGATGGCTTTGTGGGCCTTGCCTCTCGCCTGGTACGCTTTGATCCCAAGTACCAAAATATCTTTTATAACCTGCTGGGCCGTACCGTGGTGGTGGAGGATCTGGACTGCGGCATCGCCCTGGCCCGGCGGTACCGCAATGCCTTCCGCATCGTAACGCTGGACGGACAGGTCATCAACCGGGGCGGTTCCATGACCGGCGGCTCCACCAACCGTGGAGCCGGTGTGCTCAGCCGGGCGGCGGAGCTGGAGCAGCTCCGGAGTCGGGCGGAGACGATGAGCCGGGAACTGGAAGCGGCCAAGGCGGCAGAGGAGTCCGCGAACCGGGAGCTTGCCGTGTCCCAGTATGAACTGGAGACAGCGGAAGCCCAGCGCCGTCAGGCTGAGGATGCGGTGGTGCGTCTGGAGGGCGTGAAGAATCATCTTACGCTGCTGCTCCAGTCTCTGCGGGACAATCAGGAGAACCTGGAAGGCGAACTGGAGAGCCTGGACGCGCGCCTGCGGGACAATGCTGCCCGCACTGTGGAGACCGAGGCCGCGCTGAAGGAGCAGGAGGAGAAGGCTGCCGTTCTCCGGTCCCAGGCGGAGGAACTGCTCTTCGGACAGTCGGAGCTTCTGGCAAAATCTGGAGAACTGACGGAGGAGATCAGTGCCCGTAAGTCCGAACTGGCAGCCCTTGCCGCTGAGCGGGAGGCGACTGCCGCCCGGGGAGCGGACCTGCGCAGGCTGTGTGCGGAGTTGTCCGGGGACCGGGTGCAGAAGGAAAAAACGCTGGAGAGCTACCAGGCCAATATCGATCAGGCCGCCGCTGAGATCCAGGAACGGAAAGCCGTACTGGAGACACTGCACACCAAGCGGCAGGCATTGCAGCAGCGACTGGAGGTCCTGAGCGAGGAAAAGCTGGCACTGGAGGCTGAGCGCACCGCGCAGAATAAGCGCAGCCAGGAGCGCAATGAGGAACTTTTGAATCTGGAGCGGTCGGTTTCCCGGCTGGAGCAGAAGATCGCCACCAGCGCTATGGAGGAAAAGCAGATCCTGGATCGGCTGTGGGAACACTATGAACTCAGCCACTCGGATGCCCAGGCCCAGCGGATCGAGCTGGAGAGCGTCTCCAAGGCGACCCGCCGCATCGGGGAGCTTAAGCGGGACATCAACGCTCTGGGCAGCATCAACATCGGTGCCATTGAAGAATTTGACCGGGTGAACGGGCGCTATACGTACCTCACCGGCCAGCGGGATGATGTGGAGAAGGCCAAGGAGGAACTGGCAGGTATCATCAAGGACATCACGGACCAGATGACTGAGATCTTCGCCCAACAGTTCAAACTCCTTTCGGAGAGCTTCCAGACCACCTTTACGGAGCTCTTCGGCGGCGGCCAGGCCACGCTGGAGCTGGAGGATGAAAGTGACATCCTGGGCTGCGGCATCGAGATCAAGGCCCAGCCTCCGGGAAAGACTCTCAAGACCATCTCCCTGCTCTCCGGCGGTGAGAAGGCTTTTGTGGCCATTGCATTGTACTTCTCCATTTTGAAAGTGCACCCCACGCCGTTTTGCGTCATGGATGAGATCGAGGCCGCCCTGGATGACATCAACGTCACCCGGTATGCCCGGTACATGCGCCAGCTGGCGGGGAACACCCAGTTCATCGTCATCACCCACCGGCGGGGCACCATGGAAGAGGCGGACGTTCTCTATGGCGTCACCATGCAGGAGCGG
>ERZ827037.2608-NODE-2608-length-14506-cov-5.045533_pt1 | contig 14506 bp, 9 predicted proteins | sample MGYA00519924_ERZ827037 | MGnify/ENA primary metagenome ERZ827037 (study PRJEB31778, sample SAMEA3449250) | human gut metagenome | biome: human gut; feature: human-associated habitat; material: faeces | place: United Kingdom | collected 2010/2012 ...
AAAGTTTCTTTCCAACCTCAAAACAATCAAATGTTGCAAAATAGTCTTTCGGTGTCTCTGCACGGCGAATCATCTGTACACTTCCATCTTCTTTCAGGAGCAGCTCTGCTGATTTTAATTTACCATTATAGTTATATCCCATAGAGAAACCATGTGCACCCGTATCATGGATTACAAGGTAATCTCCCATATCAACTTCCGGAAGCATTCTGTCAATTGCAAACTTATCATTATTTTCACACAGAGAACCTGTTACATCATATTTGTGATCGCACGGTGCATCTTCTTTTCCAAGAACAGTAATGTGATGATATGCTCCATACATTGCCGGGCGCATCAGGTTAACAGCACACGCATCTACTCCGATGTAGTTCTTATAAGTATTCTTCTCATGGATTGCTTTTGTCACAAGGCAGCCATAAGGTCCCATCATAAAGCGGCCAAGCTCTGTGTAGATTGCAACATCTCCCATTCCTGCCGGAACAAGTACTTCTTCATAAACCTTGCGGACACCTTCTCCGATCACACGGATATCATTCGGCTCCTGATCAGGTGTGTAAGGAATTCCAATACCACCTGAAAGATTAATAAACTTAATATGTACTCCTGTTTCTTTCTGAAGACGTACTGCCTGCTCAAAAAGAACTTTTGCAAGCATTGGATAATAATCATTTGTCACTGTATTGCTGGCAAGGAATGCATGAATACCAAATTCTTTTGCACCTTTTGCCTTCAGTGTCTTAAATGCTTCTGTGATCTGCTCTGTTGTCATTCCATACTTTGAATCTCCCGGATTATCCATAATATCATTGCTGATCTTGAATATTCCGCCCGGATTATAACGGCAGCTGATTGTCTCCGGAATATGTCCGATCGTCTTCTCAAGGAAGTCAATATGTGTAATATCATCCAGATTGATGATTGCTCCAAGTTTATCAGCAAGTTTAAAATCTTCCTCCGGTGTATCATTAGAGGAAAACATAATATCATGACCATCAATTCCAACTGCATCTGACATAAGCAGTTCTGTATAAGAGGAGCAGTCACAACCGCATCCATACTCTTTCAAGATCTGTAAAAGGAACGGATTCGGAGTTGCCTTTACAGCAAAATACTCTTTATATCCCGGATTCCATGCAAATGCTTCCTTTAATGCTTTTGCATTCTCGCGGATCCCTTTCTCATCATAAAGATGGAACGGTGTCGGATATGTTTTTACAATCTCTTCAACCTGTTCTTTTGTCACAAATGGTTTCTTACTCATTTTCATTTTCTCCTTCGCGTATTTTGATTAATTCTATCTCATTCGCAAGTGCTGTTTTAAACAGCGTAACGAAATTTCTCTGTCCGGAATAGACACAAGTGTTTCTGCTCTCCTGTCCATACTCACCCGAAAGTACATATTTAGAATCTGTGATCAGACCAATCTGATTTCCTTTTTCTTTCGTCACATAAATGATCGCCCCTGAAAGTTCAAATGGATGATCTGTCACAAGAACTACCTTTTTCCCTTTTTCTGTCAGTTCCTTTAACTGTCCTTTCAACTGTTCCAGACAGACACCGGAACAGGAACAATACACTCTTTCTTCCACATTAGCCAGAAGATTATGGATCTTATCTGAAATATGTTCCTGACCATCGATCGTAACATATCCTTCTTCTTCTTTCTGTTCTCCCGTAAGATTCATATCCAACCACTTCTGTTCTTCTTCCATTCTGCGAATTCTGTTACCACAGAACTCCTGAACATGAACCGGAATATATCGCTTGGCATCCTCTTCTACCAGATATGCAGCCCCTTTCTCAACCAGAGCTGCCAGTGATGCATACACATTCGACCTTGAGATTCCTGTATCTCTCGCAATCTCATACCCCGTCTGCTTTCCTGCTTCGATCAGCCGAAGATAAACAGTTGCTTCCTGCCGGGACATTCCAAAATGCATCAGATATTCAATTGCTTTACTTTCGTCCATAGCACCATCCCTCTGATTAGTAGTTCTTTACAGGAACACTATACAGCATTGATTGTTGGATGTCAATATATTGATTGTATTTAATAAGAGCCAGAACAGTCACCTCGCACGGTAACTGTTCTGGCTCTTATTAAAAGTTTTTCTAATTTAATCTACTGTCACAATTCTCATCATATTACTTGTAAAGCTTCTCTCTTTGCTTACATTTGTTGAAGGAATTCCAGCTGTGATAACTACAACATCTCCCGGCTCAACATACTGTTTTACCTGTGCCAGTTCGATCGCATTTTCACAGATATCTTCTGTTGTATCAACTTCAAGAGACTTCAGCGGTCTTACGCCCCAGTAAATAGACATTCTTCTCAGTGTTCTCTCGTTCGGAGTTACACCAAGGATTTCCTGTCTTGGTCTTAAGTTGGATACAACTCTTGAAGTTGCTCCTGATACAGATGGTGTAATGATACATTTTGCATTCAGGTTTGCTGCTGCCAGTACGGATGAATATCCGATTGCACTGGATACTCCGCCTCTTAAATGACCGTGCTCTTTCTCAAGCATGCTATCATAATCAAGGTGTTTCTCTGTCTGCTCAATGATATGAACCATCATCTGAAGCGCCTCGAGTGGGTATTTACCCTGTGCTGTCTCTCCTGAGAGCATTACAGCATCTGTTCCGTCATATACAGCGTTCGCAACGTCTGTTACCTCTGCTCTTGTCGGCCGTGGATTACGAATCATAGAATCGAGCATCTGTGTTGCTGTGATAACTGTCTTGAACTGATCGTTACATTTCTGGATCATCATCTTCTGAAGATATGGAAGTTCCTCTGCCGGAATCTCAACTCCGAGGTCTCCACGGGCAACCATGATACCATCTGCTGCACGAATGATCTCATCGATATTGCTGATTCCTTCTTCATTCTCAATCTTTGCGATGATCGGAATGTAAGGAGCTCCGAGAGACTTCAGATATGCCTTGATCTCAAGAATACACTCTGCATTTCTTACGAAAGATGCAGCAATAAAATCAATTCCCTGCTCTGCTCCGAATTTAATATCTTCTTTATCTTTCTCAGTGATTGCCGGAAGTCTTACCGGTACTCCCGGTACATTAACGCCCTTTTTCTCTCCGAGTTCACCACCGTTGATGATCTCACAATGAATTTCTTTATCTGTTTTTCCGATTACTTTCAGTCCGATCAGACCATCATCGATCAAAATAATCTTTCCTTCACTTACATCTTCTGCAAGTCCCTTATATGTGATAGATACTTTATTCTCATCACCAACAATATCTTCTGTAGTAAGTGTAAAGGTCTTCCCTGTTTCAAGCTTAATCTTCTTTCCGTCTTTCAGAACACCTGTACGGATCTCTGGTCCCTTTGTATCCAGAAGAATAGCTGTCGTTGCATGCTCTTCCTCGCGAAGCTCTTTGAGCATATCCATACGACCCTTCTGTTCTTCATGATCACCATGAGAGAAGTTGAAACGAGCTACATCCATGCCATTCTGGATGAGTTTTCTCATCAGTTCTCTATCATTTGTGTTTGGTCCCATCGTACATACTACTTTTGTTTTTTTCATACTAAGTCAATCTCTCCTTTAAAAAATATAACCATAAAGTTCCTATACACCTGGAGCGAAGCTACACCGTATCACTTTCGGCTGCAACTCTGATCTGATACACTGCACTGCCATACCTCATCTCCGGTAAACTATGAAAAATATGCGTTACACAATTCTCATTTTCTACTTCACATGTTCATGTGTAAATAAATGATCCTGGCAATACTCATAGTTTCCATTACATTTTGAACAGAAACGGAACTCCAATGTCGGATCATCAAGTTCTGTACGTCCGCAGACTGCACAACGGTGTCTTGCCCCATTCGCATAAGTCATATGTGGTCTCGTCTGCTGTTTAAACTTTGCTTTTCTCGCCTGCTCTTTCGGACTGAAACGCTTCATATTCCTGCTGGACAGGAAAAAGATAACAAAGTTCAATAAGGATGCCGCAATCGCAACTTTCGTTGCGAGACTTCCTGTAAAGAAATAATACAGTGCCATTGCTACATATACGAAAGCCATCCATTTCATCTTAATCGGTAAAATAAAATAGAGTAAAACTTCCATATCCGGATAGATGGAAGCAAATGCCAAAAAGATAGACATTGTAATGTAGTTCGTGCTGATCAATCCGATACTTGAAAGTGGAAGTTCAATTCCATAGATAAGATAAAACACACCATACAGTATGAATACTGCGATCACTGTAAAAAGTATTCCTGAAAAAATGTATACATTATAACGGAATGTTCCCCAGGTTCTCTCAAGTGCAGAACCAAGAGAATAGTACAATAATACTAGAAACAGTAAAGAAATCAAACTTCCTGTCGGTGGGATCAATACCCAGGAAATAATCCTCCAGATCTGTCCTCTTAAAATATATGCCGGTTCCAGTGTAAGCCATCCTAAAAGTCCCGGTGCTAAATAATAAATAGCGAAACCTATCACATACCCGGCCAGCAGATACACCGTAAGATTCGGTATTGCAAAACGACCTAATTTTTTTTCTAATTTGTCAAGCCAGTTCAACTTGTATTCTCCTTCTATTTTCATTTTATATTACTGTCCACTACATGTGGTCAGCACTCACATCTTCGTATAGCAGTAATTGTACAAGGGAAGACTTGTTTTGTCAAACGATTGTTTTTATATTAATACACTTTTAACAAGAATATGATATTTTCCTTTCCTTTCTACTTAGACATTTTGCCATATTGCAGCTCATTTCTTCACACTTACTACACTACAATAACCATTGTCTTTTTGAGAATCTTGTCGTATAATGTTATTTATTGCGAGCTAACAAACGCATTTAATAGGTAGTAACTCATATAAATTTGACAAATTAACTGAATTACAAAAGATTGGGGATATTAATTATGAACGCAAAAAATCTACATACTTTAGGAATCGACATTGGTTCCACAACAGTAAAAATTGCAATTCTTAATGATGAAAATGAAGTCCTCTTCTCTGATTATGAACGCCATTTCGCTAATATCCAGGAGACGCTTTCCGATCTGCTCGGCCGTGCGCTTTATAAGCTTGGACCAATCCAGGTTTCTCCTGTCATCACAGGAAGCGGTGGTCTGACACTTGCCAAACATCTCGGTGTTCCATTTGTCCAGGAGGTAATTGCAGTCTCCACTGCACTACAGGATTACGCTCCTCAGACAGATGTAGCAATTGAGCTTGGTGGAGAAGATGCGAAGATCATTTATTTTGAGGGTGGAAATGTAGAACAGCGTATGAATGGTGTCTGTGCCGGTGGTACAGGTTCTTTCATTGACCAGATGGCATCTCTTCTTCAGACAGATGCTTCCGGTCTGAATGAATACGCTAAAAATTACAAAGCATTATACTCTATCGCTGCGCGCTGCGGTGTATTTGCCAAGACAGATATCCAGCCACTGATCAATGACGGTGCTGCTAAGGAAGACCTTGCCGCATCCATTTTCCAGGCTGTTGTGAATCAGACCATCAGTGGTCTTGCCTGTGGAAAACCGATCCGTGGTCATGTTGCATTTTTAGGAGGTCCACTTCATTTCCTCTCAGAATTAAGAGAAGCATTCATCCGCACATTAAAACTGGATGATGAACATATTATCGCACCAAATCACTCACATTTGTTTGCTGCGATTGGTTCCGCACTGAATTCCAAAAAAGATACTCCGATGGAACTGCGTGATATGCAGAATCGTCTCGAGAATAAAATCCAAATGGATTTCGAAGTGGAACGTCTGGATCCACTGTTTGCAACAACTGCTGATTACGAGGAATTTATTTCCCGCCATGCAAAGCATCAGGTGCCGGTAAAAGATCTTGCCTCATACAAAGGAAAAGCATTTCTTGGAATCGATGCCGGTTCAACAACTACAAAAGCGGCTCTCGTTGGTGAAGACGGAACACTTCTTTATTCCTTCTATCACAACAACGACGGGGATCCGCTTGGTACAACGATCACAGCGATCAAAGATATTTACGATCAACTCCCTGAGGGTGTAGAGATTGTTCATTCCTGTTCCACAGGATACGGCGAAGCACTAATCAAAGCTGCTCTGATGCTTGATGAAGGAGAAGTTGAAACTGTTTCTCATTATTATGCAGCATCCTTCTTTGAACCGGATGTAGACTGTATTCTGGACATTGGCGGTCAGGATATGAAATGTATCAAAATCAAAAATCAGACTGTCGACAGTGTTCAGCTGAACGAAGCCTGCTCTTCCGGATGCGGTTCTTTCATTGAGACATTTGCAAAATCTCTGAATTATTCGGTAGAGGATTTTGCTCACGAAGCACTTTATGCACAGAACCCGATCGATCTCGGAACACGCTGTACTGTATTTATGAACTCCAAAGTAAAACAGGCACAGAAAGAGGGGGCGTCTGTTGCTGATATCTCAGCCGGACTTGCTTATTCTGTTATCAAGAATGCCCTGTTCAAGGTAATCAAAGTATCTGATGCATCCGAACTTGGAAATCATATTGTTGTTCAGGGAGGTACCTTCTATAATAATGCAGTTCTTCGAAGCTTTGAGAAAATCGCAAACTGCGAAGCGATCCGCCCGGACATTGCCGGAATCATGGGTGCATTCGGTGCAGCTCTGATTGCCCGAGAACGTTATGTTGACTGCGAAGGCACAACCATGCTTTCCATTGATGACATCCGTTCCCTTGAATACTCCACAACAATGACAAAATGTCGTGGATGTACAAACAACTGCCGTCTGACGATCAACCATTTCAGTGGTGGACGTAAATTCATCACAGGAAATCGCTGTGAGCGCGGACTTGGAAAAGAGAAATCAAAAAATCAGATGCCGAATTTATTTGAATATAAATTGCATCGCTATTTTGATTATGAACCGCTTTCCGAAGAAGAGGCAAAACACGGATTAATCGGTATTCCTCGCGTATTGAATATGTATGAGAACTATCCGTTCTGGTTCACATTTTTTACAAAACTTGGATTCCGTGTTGTTCTGTCACCAGCTTCCACAAGAAAGGTTTATGAACTTGGTATTGAATCTATTCCAAGTGAATCCGAGTGTTATCCGGCGAAACTGGCGCACGGACATGTACAGTGGCTGATCAATCAGGGAGTGAAACACATTTTCTATCCGTCAATCCCGTATGAGCGGAAAGAATTTGCTGATTCTGATAATCACTACAACTGTCCGATCGTTACTTCTTATCCGGAAAACATCAAGAATAACATGGACCCGATCGTCAACGGAGAAGTTGATTTTATCCATCCATTCTTGAATTTTGAAAGTGAAGAGACGATTTCTTATCGTCTTGTAGAAGAATTAAGTAAGAAGTTCTCTCTTTCCGAAAGCGAAATCAAGTCAGCAGTCCATGACGCATGGAATGAACTTGCTGCCTGTCGTCAGGATATGAGAAATAAAGGGGAAGAAACAATCCGTTTCTTAAATGAAACAGGAAACCGCGGTATCGTACTTGCCGGTCGTCCATACCATATCGATCCGGAGGTGAATCATGGTCTTCCTGAATTGATTACATCCTACAATATTGCAGTACTTACAGAAGACTCTGTCTCTCATTTGAATCCGGCAGAGCACCCTCTGAATGTTATGGATCAGTGGATGTACCACTCCAGACTGTATGCTGCCGCAAATTATGTAAAAACAACAGAGAATCTTGATCTGATTCAACTCAACTCCTTCGGATGTGGACTGGATGCTGTTACAACAGATCAGGTTGCTGCGATCCTTACAAATTCAGATAAGATCTACACAACTTTGAAGATTGATGAAGTAAATAATCTTGGAGCTGCAAGAATCCGCGTACGCTCTCTTCTCGCCGCAATCCGTGTGCGTGAAAAGAAACAGGAAAAACGTACCATTCGTCCGGCTTCTATCGAAAAGGTTACATTTACAAAAGAAATGCGTAAGGATTATACAATTCTCTGTCCGCAGATGTCTCCGGTTCATTTTGAACTACTTGAGCCTGCTTTCCGCGCTGCCGGATACAACATCGATGTTCTTCCTAACGATAACAAACAGGCTGTCGATATGGGATTAAAATATGTAAATAACGATGCCTGCTACCCTTCTCTGATCGTTGTCGGTCAGATCATGGATGCACTGTTATCCGGAAAATATGACTTGAATCATACAGCTGTTATCATCACACAAACTGGTGGTGGCTGCCGTGCTTCGAACTATATCGGATTTATCCGTCGTGCACTTAAGAAAGCCGGCATGGAGCATATTCCGGTTATCTCACTTAACTTAAGTGGACTGGAAGATAATCCTGGATTCAAACTTTCTCCCGCACTGGTTCTCCGCGGAATCTACGCAGCAGTATTCGGAGATATCTTTATGAAATGCGTTTACCGTATGCGTCCTTATGAGGCCGTACCGGGAACTACAAATAAGATTCACCGCAAATGGGCTGAAGTTGTTAAGAAGTTTGTGTCCGAAGGATATCCGTCCCGTAAGAGATTTAAGAAGCTTTGTAAAGAGATCATCAATGATTTTGATAATATCGAGACACTTGATATCAAGAAGCCACGTGTTGGAATCGTTGGAGAAATCCTTGTTAAATTCCTTCCGGCTGCCAACAATCATCTGGCAGAGCTTCTGGAAAGTGAAGGCGCCGAAGCAGTTGTTCCGGATCTTCTCGACTTCCTGCTCTACTGCTTCTACAATCAGAACTTCAAAGTTTCCCATCTGGGAATGAAGAAGTCCAAAGCAACAGCAGGAAATCTTGGAATCAAAGCTCTGGAATGGTTCCGTGCTCCGGCTTCCAAAGCATTTGCAGAAAGTAAACACTTTGATCCGCCGGCTCACATTGAAGATCTTGCAAAAATGGCTTCAGAGATCGTATCTCTCGGAAACCAGACCGGTGAAGGATGGTTCCTGACCGGTGAGATGCTCGAACTCATTCACAGCGGTGCCGGAAATATTGTCTGCACCCAGCCATTTGCCTGCCTGCCAAACCATGTTGTAGGTAAGGGAGTTATCAAAGAACTTCGCAGACGCTATCCGGAATCTAATATCGTTGCCATCGATTTCGACCCAGGTGCAAGTGAAGTTAATCAGTTAAACCGATTGAAATTGATGCTTTCTACAGCGAATAAAAATTTGAACAAATAATACCAAAAGCATTAGAAAAGAGGATAAATATCCGATATCTCAGCAAACGAGATTAAATATTTATCCTCTTATTATTTTCTAAAAAAATGATATTTTCCAACGTTTTATTTCACACGTTTTGCGTTTCTATTAATTATAGAGGAAACACGTTCAGCATACTTATCTAAACTGGATGGCTTCGATACGCAATGCCTGACCAACGGTTCCCATAGCAGCCACTCCGTCCGCTTTTGTCCAATTGCTCCAACCCGTGTTCTGAATATGAACCCTATAGTCAAAATCTCCTTCGAACGATAGACACTCTAAGCGTTTACCCTCACCCACCGTACCAATAATCGTATCCTTATCAATTGCTCCATAGTCAACCCATCCTTTGTTCTGAATATGAGCTTTCACCTTAATCGTCTTTCCGAAAGGATTAATCTTAAATGCTTCCAGGCGCAAATTGTGACCAGTAATGCCGATTACAGTTTCAGCTGCACGATCCCCCATCCATCCTTTGTCCTGTATATGTGGATTTACGACAAACATGGCTTTTTTGATTTCAATCGCTTCAATCTGTAAGCTCTTTCCCTGTGCTCCAGCCCATTCACCGTTGCTCATCCAATCACTCCAACCGACATTTCTCTGCTGCACACGGTACAGGTAGCATGTGTCTTTTCCTGTAATCTTAATAGATTCGATACGTTTATCCTGTCCTGTTGTTCCGAGGATCGTATCTTTTGTGATGTTTTTGTATTCTTTATTTCCGATGTCCTTGATGTGTACTGTTACATCCGTTTCACCGACCGGAATCATGCGAAATGCTTCTATTCGACGATTCTGTCCTGTTGACCCAGCCATCTTGCCGTCGCACTGCCAATTACACCAACCGATATCTCTTACGTGTACCTGATAGGATACTGTGCCGAAGCTATCTTTTTTATCCTGGAAGACTCCACCAGACTTAATATATCTGTCAATTGGTTCTGTCTTCACTGGTGTAGATGCTTGCATCGGTGCAAGTGCGACGATTTCGAATGCGTTGAGAATTCCTCTTGCCAGTTCGTCAATCTGATTATTGAATTTTGTAAGATCGTCTTTATTGGATATAAACCCATTTTCTAATAATCTGTAGCTATATCCTTTCGCTGCTGATCTGTTTACGTTAGCGAGGTTCGCTCTGCCTACGACAGTATTTGCTCTGCCTGGGAAGAATGAGCCAATGAAATTGGCAAGCGCAGTATCATACTGATCTGGGTTATATCCTTGCTTAATAATTACATGACCACCCTTCGCCGATGCTGATCCGCTGTCCATGTGCAATTCTAATATCTGCCACTCCTTCGAGATGTTGAGCGAGATAATCCCTCTGTCTGCATACCAATTCCGGTTGGTATCTCCGAGCGTAACATTGCTTCCGCCGTATGCTACGATTCTGCTCGCAAGTGCTCTTACTCTTTCTGCCTCCGTGAATCCGAATCCCACTGCTCCAGAATCTCCTGCTCCGTGTCCAGCTATCAAAAATAAGTGTGCCATATTTTGCTCCTTTCTGTGCGATGTCGCACATATCTATATCATTCCTCTGTGTTGCATTCCGGTAATCCGGCAATACTGGTTAACAGTGACAAGATTCCAGCTAATACAGAGACTGACACCACCAGCTTTGTATCCACCTGTCCGAGTGCTGTTGCTGTGCCAATGGTTGCCACTGCAGTCTGCGCTACAGTCTTAATTGCTCTGATTCCTGCACATTTTGCCCAGTTCTTCCAATCTTTCATTCTCGATCTTCCTCTCTTTCTTCAATCAATTCGTCCCGTCTGTGATGAGCTGATTTCACAGACTATTCTACTACTATCATACGTTCCATCAGGTTGTTATGTTTCTTCACCTTTTCTTCCAACTGCTCTCGCTACTCATTTTGATGGCGATGAATACACACAATCTACATACACGGTACGTGATATTGAATCCTTAAGAGAAGATTTGGAAAAATGCAATAAAAAAAAGAGGATGAATATCTGTCACTCAACTAAATGAGATTCGATATTTATCCTCTTTTTTCATTTAAAAGTTATCAAATGTATGTTGTCAAGCAGTAGTCAAATAGTTGTCAAATGAATCCATTTTCCATACTTTTTTCTACTTTCAGTCACATTAAAAGCCCTTATTTTCAAACCATTCCTTAGAATTTACCAGCCTTAGCTGCTTCTTCTACGGATACAGCAACTGCAACAGTCATACCAACCATCGGGTTGTTTCCTGCTCCGATCAGTCCCATCATCTCTACGTGAGCTGGTACTGATGAAGATCCAGCGAACTGTGCATCTGAATGCATACGTCCAAGTGTATCTGTCATACCATATGAAGCTGGACCTGCAGCCATGTTATCTGGGTGAAGTGTACGTCCTGTACCACCACCTGATGCTACTGAGAAGTACTTCTTGCCCTGCTCAATACACTCTTTTTTGTATGTACCTGCAACTGGATGCTGGAAACGTGTTGGGTTTGTAGAGTTACCTGTGATAGATACATCTACACCTTCTTTGTGCATGATTGCAACACCTTCACGTACGTCGTTAGCACCGTAGCAGTTAACTTTTGAACGGAGTCCGTCAGAGTAAGAGATTCTCTCTACTTCTTTCAGTTCTCCTGTGTAATAATCATATTCTGTCTGAACATATGTGAATCCGTTAATTCTTGAGATGATCTTTGCAGCATCTTTTCCAAGACCGTTCAGGATAACACGAAGAGGTTTCTTACGAACCTTGTTAGCTTTCTCTGCGATACCGATAGCACCCTCAGCAGCTGCGAATGACTCGTGACCAGCCAGGAATGCGAAACATTCTGTATCTTCTTCCAGAAGCATCTTTCCTAAGTTACCATGTCCAAGACCTACTTTTCTCTGATCAGCAACTGATCCAGGAATACAGAAAGCCTGAAGTCCTTCTCCGATTGCTGCTGCTGCTTCTGCTGCTGTCTTACATCCTTTTTTGATTGCAATTGCTGCACCTACGATGTATGCCCAGCATGCATTTTCAAAACAGATTGGCTGAATACCTTTGATCTGATTGTATACATCAAGTCCGGCATCCTTTGTGATCTGCTGTGCTTCTTCGATAGAAGAAATACCATAACCAGCCAATACTTCATTGATTTTATCAATTCTTCTTTCATATGATTCAAATAAAGCCATTAATTTATCCTCCTGATTAAATTACCTTAAAATATTGAGATTACTCCTTACGTGGGTCGATGATTTTAACTGCATCTGCAACACGTCCGTACTGTCCTTTAGCTTTCTCCCAAGCTTCGTTTGGAGTATCTCCAGCTTTTACGAAGTCTGTGAATTTTCCAAGGCTTACGAACTGATATCCGATGATCTCATCATTCTCATCAAGAGCGATACCTGTTACATATCCTTCTGCCATTTCAAGGTAACGAGGACCCTTAGCTAATGTTCCGTACATTGTACCAACCTGTGAACGAAGTCCTTTTCCGAGGTCTTCAAGTCCAGCTCCAATAGCAAGTCCATCTTCAGAGAATGCACTCTGAGTTCTTCCGTATACGATCTGCAGGAATAACTCGCGCATTGCTGTATTGATAGCGTCACAAACAAGGTCTGTGTTTAATGCTTCTAATATAGTTTTTCCTGGAAGAATTTCAGAAGCCATAGCTGCTGAATGTGTCATTCCTGAACATCCGATTGTCTCAACAAGAGCCTCCTGGATGATACCATCTTTAACATTCAGTGTTAATTTACAGGCACCCTGCTGAGGAGCACACCAGCCTACACCATGTGTAAAACCAGAGATATCTTTAATTTCCTTAGCCTGAACCCATTTTGCTTCTTCCGGAATCGGAGCTGGTCCGTGGTTTGCACCCTGAGCTACCGGACACATCATTTCTACTTCCTGTGAATAAATCATTTTAAAACTCCTTTCAACTATGTAAGTTTGCTTATCGTAGGGTTTGTTATGTCTTTAACATCCATACTTGTTTACATTTTCTCATATATTTCGACATTCGTCAATTGCTTTTTTGACTTCTATTTCTTCTATTTTCCTGTTTTTTCTGTGCATCTTTTTTCACATTTTTACACTTTTAAAAGTTCTTCTCTTAGAATCGTAAGCGCATTTACAACAGCTGCATCTCTGTTCTTGCTTCTGTTTCCCTGAAAATGGAATTCTTCTACTCTGACATTTCCATTTACTGAACATCCGATATATACAAGTCCCACCGGTTTTTCTGGTGTTCCGCCTCCCGGTCCGGCAATACCGGTGATTCCTACAGCGGCATCTGAGCCTGCCGCTTTTGCCGCACCTTCTGCCATCTCATGTGCTGTCTGCGGACTCACCGCACCATATGTTTCCAGTGTCTTATGGCTGACACCTAATAGTTTTTCTTTTGCTTCATTTGCATACGTCACGTAGCCTTCTTTATACACATCTGACGCACCCGACACGTTCAGAAGCCTGCCTGCCGTCAAGCCTCCTGTGCAGGATTCAGCCGTTGTCACTGTCATATGTTTTTCTTTCAGAAGAGTCACCACTGCTTCTTCAAGTGTAACTGCTTCTTCCGTTGTATAAATCTGGTCACCAAACCTCTTATACAACTCCTGGATCATTGGCTGCATCAATTTTTCTGCCGTTTCCTCATCTTTTGCTTTCGCAGTAACACGGAAATGTACTTCCCCTGTCTTCGCATATGGCGCAAGTGTTGGATTTGACTGTTCATCCATAAGATCCGCCACCATAGTCTCTGCCCTGCTCTCACCAATTCCGCAGATTTTTACCATGTGCGAATAGATTCCTTCCGGCTGTCTCTTATTCAGATATGGCTCAATGTCTTTTTCAAACATCGGCTGTATCTCATTTGGTGGTCCCGGAAGCAAAATGGCCGTCTTTCCATCTGCTTCTAATATGATTCCCGGTGCTGTTCCATTATCATTATCTACAACAATTGCACCTTCCGGAACCATTGCCTGTTTCCAGTTATTCTCTGTAACGGTACGGCTTTTTCTATTTTTGAAATATTCTTCAATCCGCTGTCTTGTATGTGCATCTTCATGAAGCTCTTTTTCAAAAACTTTTGCTGCAACTTCTTTTGTCAGATCATCCTTTGTTGGCCCAAGGCCTCCACTTAAGATTACAATATCTGATCTTGAAAGAGCTGTTCTAAGCGTTTCTTCCAGACGTTCTTCATTATCCCCTACCACACTCTGGTGATAACAGGAAAGTCCAAGCAGCGCACATTTTTTTGCCAGGTACGCTGCATTGGTATTTACAATATTTCCCAAGAGGATCTCTGTTCCCACACAGACAAACTCTACCGTCATCTTACATGCCTCCCTGTGTCAGTACCTGT
>ERZ827037.2609-NODE-2609-length-14500-cov-4.937764_pt1 | contig 14500 bp, 15 predicted proteins | sample MGYA00519924_ERZ827037 | MGnify/ENA primary metagenome ERZ827037 (study PRJEB31778, sample SAMEA3449250) | human gut metagenome | biome: human gut; feature: human-associated habitat; material: faeces | place: United Kingdom | collected 2010/2012 ...
GGGGGGGGGGTAAACACCTCTTAACTAAAGTATCTGATCGACTTTCGGCGGAAAGGAGGTTGGTATGATAAGATCGATGATGGGACGAAAGAAAGGTGGTATGGCGATAGAAGGTGCACCTAATGGAGTTTACATTCTAAGGACAGATAATCGGTTATATACAGAAAAGATGTGGAAAAAGGAGTGGAATAGTGATGCTGTGGGAGTTGCATTTATCAGCAATGCCTGTAGATTTGTAATTGCTCCGACAGAAAGTGAAACAGAGCTATGGTGGAATGTTGATGTACCCACTATACCCGGTGTAACAACAACTAATGATTGGGATACAGCTCGGATAGATTATGCTGGCGTAGCTAACTCAACAGCCATGATAAAGGCACTCGGCAGAGAACGGAGCCATGCAGCCGGATGGTGTAACCAATATTTGTTCAAAAATGGGAAAAATGGCTACTTGGGGGCTTGCGGGGAGTGGGATTATGTTGATGGATATCTTACTGATATAGGATATTATATGTCTCTTATAGGAGGAGTTGAGTTGAGCACCTTTTCTTATTGGACCAGTACGCAATACGATGACATAAGCGCTTGGACGTATTTTGTAGGTAATGGATATGCTGATAGCTACGTACAGTATGGTAAAGCCTTGGTTCGTGCTTTTGCGCCTTTATAACCGATCAAAAAACAGCCTCCAGGCTATCACAGATTGGAGGCTGTAAAAAAAGAAAATTAGGGGACCGAGGGTCTCCGGAAACAAAGTTAAACAATAAAGTTTGAAAATCATGTTATTATTAATTATTTCTTTTTTGGTTATCGCAGTTTATATGGCAGCAGTTTGTATAAAGGCAAAAGGTGTACCGTACTCAATTAGTGCGACGTATTATACTCTTGATCATAAATTGATCTTTGGAGCAAGCATGGCACTGACGGCTATGTTCCTTTCCCGGTCATTTGGGAAATGAGTACAACCTTTACTATGCGGTTGCTGGCGATCGCAGCCTGTATCGGTTTGATTGGTGTCGGTTTGGCTCCTGATTTCAAAGACACTTGGATAAACCGCATTCATTGTGGATCGGCGGCATTGACGTTGCTTTCTTCTCAGCTATGGGTTGGCTGCACGTCTTTCTGGTGGGTTCTTATTCCGGTGTGGCTGGCTTTTATCGTTTACACGGTAATAGACATGAGTAAACGGTTGAGTGGTAATATATGGCAGGACTTTGTATCAACGAAGCCGATGTTCTGGTGTGAGATTGCAGCGTTGTCTACGACTTTTGGCGCGTGTGGACTTGCGCTTTAGAAATCTACCATAAACAGAACATCTGCCTTATATATTAAAACACGACAACCGGTAAAATGTCATATATCCGGTTGCCGTGTTTTTTATTGCCTAAAAATAAGTAGGTTATTTAGCAGTATGGAAATAAAGCGCGGAAATACGATAGTCTGTGATGTCTATCTGAAAGATAACAGTTATACGGTCGAAGAGATCATGGGTGAGGACACTCTTACCCTGAATTTTCTTTCCCGAAATGTGGTAAACCTTCAAATCAACGACTATATAGACTTTGAAGGGACAAAATACAAGATCCGGCATAATGAGAAGGTGACGAAAAGGGAGACATCTCTTGGTTGGGAATATACCGTTCAGTTCTATTCAAGTCGGTACGACCTTTTGGATGCAGAGTTTTTCCTTCATGGTACACCGGAGCGGAAAAAGAACTTCGACTATTACACCGGTACCGCCCGTGACTGGCTAACCCTATTTGTCAAAAACATGAACCGTACAGGATCTGGTTGGGTGGCCGGATCCTGTATCGAATCCCGGATGGTTACCCTTTCTTTCAAAGATAAGAAAGTCGGGACGGTACTTGACGAACTCATTAAAGAATTGGATACGGAATACTGGATATCCGGCCAGACAATAAATATCGGCAGGAGGGAGTATTCAAGCAACGGCCTTGTCTTGGCACAGGGCGAAGGAATGGGTTTTACCGAACTGGAAGTGTCCGCTGTTGATGATACGCCACCAGTAACGGTTCTTTATCCATACGGTTCAGATAAGAATCTCGGTCCCGATTATGGTGCTGATTATCTTCTTCTGCCTGATGGTCTGCTTTCTATCGAAAATAATGTAGAGAAGTACGGCCGGATAGAAAAGTCCATGCAATTCGACCATATCTTTCCGAAAGGAGAGTTTGCCGTAACAGAAAAGATCGACGATTACACTCTGAGAGCTGCCGATATGGATTTCAATCTTACCGATTGCCTGTTGGACGGGGTGGAAGTGATCGTTACATTCCAGGATGGCGGCTTGGCTGGCTATGACCTTGCAATCGTTGAAGACAGTTGGGACAATGACTTGAAACAGTTCAAACTAAAGCAGAATGACCAGGAAAACGCCTTGAAAGTTCCCGGTGACATTAATTTTTCTGTCGGTGACAAGTTTATCCTTACCGGCCTGAAAATGCCGCAAAGCTATAGGGATAACGCTTCATTACAGCTACAGGAAGAGGCGCAAGCATGGTTGGATGGCAAGTGCGAGAAACGCATCCAGTTACGAGGAAAATGTGATGAAATTGTTTTTCGTTTGCAAAACATCTTTATCGCCTGTGGCCAGATGGTTGGCGTATATTCTGAACAGTTGGATATCGATCGAGAGATTCGTGTTACCAAAATAAAAAGGTATATCGAGAAAGACGGTACACCTTCATACCGGTATGAACTTACCTTGTCCGATTTTCTTGAATCGAATGGTTTTAAGGATCTGGTGGATGATGTGAATAAAGTGCCGGAAGAGATTGAGGATGCGGTTAAGCCGGTTCGGGAACATACGAAACGTTCATGGCGGGACGTGATGGAAACTTTGGGCATGATGTTTGACCCGGAAGGGGATTATTTTACCGAACTTATCAAGCCGTTGGCCGTGCATACGGCGCAACTTATCGTCGTCGGTACCAATTCCCAGCAGATGGAGCTTATAGGAATGAAGTTTATTCCGAATGCGGACAATGATGCCAACTATTTCAAGAATACGACAGGAAAGTTAGTACACTTTACCGTTAGCGAGGAAATCCGTGAATGGGCTATTCCGGCGGCTTCTTTCCGGCTGAATAATTCGCTTGCCTATTATGTTTATGCCAAATGTCCAAAAGAAGGAACAAATGGCTCAATATATGTCAGTGAACGGCAGATAAAGTTAGAGGATGAAACAGGGTTCTATCATTTCTGGGTAGGGGTGCTCAATACTCCGGAGGATGGCGTACGCTCTTGGCTTCCGAATTATGGATACACTGAGATAGCTGGTCAGACGATTACGACAGGGTTGATAAAGGACAAGTTAGCCCGGTTGGTGATTGATCTGGTGAATGGGACTATAACCGGACCTGTGATATTCAAATCCGGAACATCCGGTTATAATAACATTTCCGACCGTCCTAATCTTCAACCGTTGTATGATGGGGTAAATGATGCCCTGACGGATGCAGAGAATGCGTCAAATGTAGCCAACAACGCCCAATTGACTGCAAATAACAAGGCAAGGGTATTTTATCAAACGACGGCTCCAACATCGGGTATGCGGACAAATGACTTATGGGTGGATGGGGAGAATATCTATAGATATAGCGGTTCTAAATGGGTTCTTGCCTCAAAATATGACAATACAATAACGGAGATCAATGGCGGACTCATAACTACGGGTGCGATCGCTTTTGGAAGCACAGGTGGAATGTCGGCGTCTGGTACAATCCGTATTTGGTCGGGAGGAACAGCCGGGGCGAAAGGGCAACCACCCACTGATCCGACATTCCGGGTAGAAAGCAATGGAAACGTGGAAAGTAGAGGAAGTATCTATATAGCAAATTCAAATGGAGAAAAACTTGCCGGGTTATCGGGAGGTGGAACTGCCGGAAACTCTGTTCGAATCTGGGCTGGAAATGCAACACCTGCAAATGCTCCGTTTAAAGTTTATCAAAATGGGGATGCCTACATCGGAGGACTTAGGATGGAGTCTGGAGGACTATTCTCGGATAACCGCTATTCCGGTGAATCGTCTTCTAAATTTTTCCTTTATTCATCAGGAAGTAATGCGTTTTTGGGATTTTCATCTTCCGGTAAATGGGCCGGCCTTGGTCTAAATACCTTGCCGTCTACGCTTGGGGGAACAAGTGCTTTGATGCGCCTTGAGTATGCAACTAATCACAACGATATAAATTATGGGGCTGTGATAGATGTTCATGGTGGACGGCGCAACTATGCGTTATACTGCATTGGAGGTTTAAAGGTCAACGGATCGATCTCGACTGCCCGTTATGCACCCTCGTCGGACAAGAGTGATACAATCGTCCTGAACATCGGTTATCGGGACACGTTCGTCTTCAGTACCAGTACGTATCTTAGCGTCTATCTCCCTTCCCGGTCGACGATCACAAAGAAAATGGGAGAAGTCCACCCGGAATACGGAGATTCGTGGAGCGAAGTCGGTTTCAATTCCGTGATTTTTGTGCATGTGATCGTGGCGAAGTTCTCTTCCGAAGGTATCAGAATAGAACCAGAAAACTCTGATACACCATTGTTGGACAATAACGGCAACAGCATGACACTTGACATGAATAAGGGTGACTGTGCAACGTTCGCTTATTTTAACCAGGGATGGTATCTATTCAATAGACATTATTAATTACAATGCAAACAATCATAAAAACATACAATATGGAACTGACATTAAAAGACAGAGTATTAATACTCAACACCGTGTTACCACAGTTTGACACGAGAAAAAACATGGAACTGAAAGTATCGATAGACAGTAAGATCGCGATCTCGGAGGTTGATCAGAAGCGTATCGTTATCAAGGATATGGGGAGTGGCCAAATCAATATTGGATTTACTGATGCAGCGGCCATAACAGAAACAACAGATATAGCTTTGACTGATGAAGAACTTCAATACCTCAAACAACGTGTTGACTTCATAGATCGCAACGGCATGTTCTCTGAGTTCACGATGCCGACGTATGTCAAAATTTTGGATGAACCGCTAAAAGAGGAGTAACCGGGCGAATAATATAAAAATCCGCCTCCCATCTATCACAGACCGGAGGCGGAGAAATAACAAACACTGCCTTATGGCAATGAAAAAACTCGTAACAAAGATGATCAAATAAAACAGAAGGAGGTGTAAAGTGAGTGTAGAATTAACTGACATCCTGACAATCATCGGAACATTGGGAGGATTCGAGGCGATAAAATGGGGGATTAGCTTCTATACGAACCGGAAAACGAATGCGCGTATCGAGGATGCCCATGCCGATGTAGAGGAGTTCAAGGCTTTACGTGAGTATAACGAGTTCCTGCAAAAACAGCTATCAGAAAAAGAAGAACGTTTTGTAGAACAAACCGGAAGGCTTCGACAGGTACAGGATGAGCTTTTTACTTTGAAAGAGAGCTATTCGGATGTCAAGCTTGAACTTGCCATGAAAAGATGTGAGAGAAAGAAATGCGGTGATCGTGAACCGCAGAATGGGTATTAATAATAGGAGGATAAAAATGAAAAAGAATAATTTACCAAGAGGTTTAAGAAATAATAATCCCGGAAATATCCGGATTAACGATGATTTGTTTCAGGGAGAAATCCGTCCAAGCAAGGATAAGTCGTTTAAGCAATTTACAACAATGGCTTACGGATACCGGGCTATGTTTAAAATATTGTCTAACTACTTCAAAAATTACAAGCTCGACACTATCCGTAAGCTGATTACCCGTTGGGCCCCACCGGAGGATAATAACCATACGGAAGCCTACATTATGGCTGTATCTGATTATGCCGGAATTCCAGCTGATGATTCGATCAATGTGAACGACCGTGAGCAGATGATCCGTATTGTGTCCGGAATGAGCCGGGTGGAGAATGGACGGGAGGCGGAGATGAGTGATATTATTGCGGGGTGGGAGATGCTATAGCTCTTGTCCCTAGAAGCGCTCTTTGAATTGTTGGAATTACCGAATTATGATTTATAGCATACATAATTGATCTGATCAAGTATTTAAAATTTGTATATTTATATCTATATATGAATATCAACCTATTACAAAAACAGTTCGTTCATGCTGTTCTTTTTTAGCTTCTTCTGATATTGCAAATATAGTGACTTTTTTAATATCCAAATCTAAATATCTAAAAAACAGAGTTTCTTATTTCCTTCATACAACAAACCCCAGCTACCACTAGGATAACTGGGGTTTACTCATTTTGTACTTACCTACACTTACTTAAACCAAATTTTGGCATTCTTCTTTACTTCTACCTTTGTAAATTTCTTTAACTCTTCAGCCAACGCTTGCACTTCTTCTGGTGTTGGTTCTGGAATACAAACCTTTCCATTTGTATTCTTTCCTATATTAACTTGCTCAGGGTTACACATCTTTATACACTCTATCATTTCATTCAAATCAAACTCCATTAACGGTTCTGTCGTTACATACGTTTTAATTCCTCTGGCAGAAATATCAGCCATTGCCTTTACTCGATCTTCTATCAAGGGAGAATTACGCATAATTTCAGGATAGCTTCTATTGGTCTCAATGGTTGTACAGACTACAGATCTTTTAAACACAGGGTGATCCAAATACTCCAATATCCTAGCTGGATTCTTACTTTGAAACAAATATCTATTATATTCGTCGCAATAATCCAATACGGTTTTAATCCAACTATCTGGTATATCCTGAGCAAACATATCAATGCTACTGCCTACAAAGATAAAATTACCACTGCCCAAACAAGCATTTGCTAATTCTCCAGCATCCAATCTGGCTTCTCCCCGTTTGGGAGACAATTTATCCATATAACAATAGCTACAGCCGTGATAGCACTTTCCCTTAATGGGATTCCAAGTATGACTCACAAACTCATACATATTTCCTTTTGCTTCTCTTATCATATTCAAAATTTTAAGCGGAAGGTGTTGTTACGCACCTTCCATTAATTAATTACTCTGCTGATTCCACTGATACATTAAAGCTATCCCAAAGTTCATTCAATTTTTTATTAATCAAATTTTCTTTACTGCTTCCTCCTTTTTTCCCTTTAACCTTTTGAAGGTATGTGACATTGTCAGAATCAATCGAATTGATAAACTGTATCATATTATCAGTAAAATTTGCTTTATCAGCATCTAGCGTTTTTTCATATTTACTTACAATCCAACCTGATAATGTTGTTCTGGTTTTACATAAATCCTCACCTAATTTAGATTTGGCTGCATTTAAGATCTTCAACCCTCTTTCTATTCCTGCATCATTTTTCAACGGATCTAAGTATTTTCCTCGCATAGCTACATTAATGACAGAAGTATTTACCTTCGTGCCAAAAGTAAGCCAAAGAGAAGCTGCATTTAAAGAGTATCCTTTGTTTGTTAGCTTATTGATCTCTAATAATAACTTAGGACAATTCTCTTTAACTGTTATGCTCTTTACCCTATCCTTAGTGTCCCACTTGTTAGTACAAGTATTAATCTCTGCCAACATATCCATAATAGACATATTATCATCTAAAGGATACGTTACAAAAAACTCCTTTTTATACTTCTGTTCTTCTTCCAATTTGCCATTAGCTTTCAACAATTCCAAATGTGCTTGATACCTATGATTTCCCTCAACCAGTACAATATACTTATGAGCATCCTCTTTAGAAATAACTTCACCTGTGATAAAGTCTACAATCTCTAAATCTTGTTCTACAGCCTTATTCCCATTTACAATAACAGCAGGTGTTAATACCCCGCACTTCTTCAAAGATTCTTTTTTCTGTTTAACGTTTTTAGGATCAAGATCTCTGTTAGCCACTAATCTTGCAACTTTTTTACCTTCATTTAATACGTCTACATGTTTCATATTTTTTTCCATTAAAATTTACCGCTGCCCTGCGGACTTATATTGGTTTCTGGCACACCAGTTATTTGTTTCTGGTGCAAAGATGAAGCAATAAAACGCATAAACAATAGAAATTCAACACATTACAGGGTAGCACAAAAATAGTAGAGTTTAACAACCCTGCTATAAATCAATTTGTTACGTTTTAATAAAGAATTAGGCGTACCAATTGCCTATACCTCTAAATTCTGGTTTTTTCTTTGGGTTCATCAATCCTTTCAATGTATTATATTCGTTAAGTATTGGAGTAAGCAGGTTTTTATTTCTACTTATCCCTGCAAAGTAAAGCAGATAAGAAAGCAATTCTTTTTCCTTGTTGGAGATATTAGCACCTTCCGCCCTTTTTTCCTTTACATGGTTTGAACTGTCAAAATAGCACCTGAGCATCTTGCAAAACAAATATGCCATTGCTGTATCACTATATTCTACGGATTCTTCCAACATGATACGATCGCCAAAGATAAAAGCATCTTTCACTTTTGGATAGGCTTCTTTGCATAGAAAGCCAATCAGATCTATCGTCGGACTGTCTGTTAGGATAAACTTATTTTTACCTATCTTTAAAGTCAGTTCCGCAGGCTGTTCTTTTCTTTCTTCTATCGTCTGTATAAATTTCTGAATTTGCTTACTTGTGCCTTCTTCTGTTTTGATATTGTCTATGCAAGTATCAACACAGTAATCATAAACGAACAGAAGAAGATACCAAAACATTACAGGATCAAGTTCTAAGCTATGCAAACAAGACTGTATATCTTCATTCTCCAAATAGCTGCCAAACTTATTTTGCAATGCTATTTTCTTATTGTTATACCTGTCTATAAAATGGAATGCACTCGTTCCTGATAGAAAAGGCTCTCCCATCTCATCAAAACCGATTGTGGGACAAAATTCCAATCCCACATGGACAATCCCACTTTCATTTAATTCGTCTATACCTATTTCTTCTGCTGGCTTCATACTATTTGTATCTGTTTGTACAAAGTTAAACCATTTAAGAGAAGAATCTCCAAATCTAATTGCTGTTTCTCTTTTAAATGGTCTACCTCTCTTTCAATTGAAAAATAATATTCCAATATTCCTTATTTACTTGTAAAGGAATGCGTTCAAAGAAAATCAGAGTTAAGGTGTATTTCCAGTTTAAATTTTTAACTTTCGGGATTTTTTGGTGACTGGGTATATAAAAGAGAAATTTTCGAAAAAATCCCGGATCTACCAGTTTTCAATCTTAAGGTAACGTTTAACTCAGATTTTTTCTATCATGCAGACAGAGGAAATAAAAATACATAATGGAGAATGGCTTACAGACGCTTTGAAAAGACAAGGATATGAAAATATCCCCTCAAACGTAATTCTGGACAAGACACTTACAGGACTTGGAGCTACTCATACGGAATTGCACTCAAACCGTAATTCTATTATCATAGAACCCAATGTTCCCGTTATCATTGAAAAAACAAAAGATAATCCAGATTGGTTGGCAGTTTGGGAGAAGTGTACACCTTCTAAAGTTGAAAAATACTTGCAATCAACAAATAAAAGAAAGAAACTGATTTGTACACCTGAGAGTTTTTCAAAAATCAGGAAAGCAGCCAATAAATTGAACCTGAATATTTACACTGATTATTTCTGTTTGATGGATGAATGCGAAAAATTCATTCAAGACGTGGATTATAGAAAGCGAATCACTCAACCAATATATGAGTTCTTCCAATTTCAACAGAAAGCATTAGTTTCTGCAACACCGTTGGAAATGAGACATAAAGAACTTGTAAATCAAAATTTCAGGATATTAAAGATTGTCCCTGAATATGATTACAGAAAGAATCTGGAAGTTATCGTTACTAACAGCTATGACAAGACAGTCAAAAGCAAATTAGACGATTTACAGGATAGCCCTTGTGTTTGTATCTTCATTAATTCCACCAATGGGATAAATAAGATTATCAATACTTTGAAACTGACTGATTACAAAGTATTTTGTTCCAATCAGAGTGTGAAGAAGTTGAAAGAAAGAGAGTTTGATAATGTATATGAAATGCTTGAACCCTTGGCTAAATACAATTTCTTTACTTGCCGTTTCTTTTCCGCTTTGGATATAAAGTTAAAACAAAAGCCTGATATTTTAATACTTACAGACTTGAATGAAGCGGTTTACACAATGATTGATCCTTTTACGGAAGTAATTCAGATACAAGGTCGTTTTCGCAATGGATTCAATTCACTAACTCATATCTCAAATGTCAAGATTGATTTGGATATAAAGAGTAAAGAAGCCATTGACGGCATGATTGAAGAATTTGAAACTACTCATTCTGATTTGAAAGACAGACATAAACAAGCAACAGATAAATACAGGAAACAAGCCATATCCCAAGATATGGAAGCTGTGAAATATGCGGATTTGTTGGACGAACAAGGAAATATCAATTATTTCTCTGTTGATAACCTGTATAATGAAGAGAGGATAAAGGGATATTATAAGACAAAGGAATCTCTTTTTAACGCTTATAATGCCACCAATCATTTTAATGTAACGGATGCTTCCGTAATCGAACTTTTGGGAGAAGATGATTTGTTGACATTGAGAAAAGCCAAAACGGATATAGAAAAACGTCGGCTGTTGACTGAACAACTAAGCAAACTTTATTCAAATCAGGATAAAGTTGATATTTCCTTTTACTTGAATATTTTGAGGAAAGAAGATCAAGGTGCGTACACTATTGACGCATTCCTGAAAATAGGAAAAGAAGGATTGAAAAAAGCCGGATATAAAAAAGGTACAATAGACAAAGCCGTAAAAGAGTATGACAAAAACATTCATCGTTTCCTTCCAGAGGTCATAAAAGACATACAGAGCGAGTTCGATCTTAATGTATGGATTGAAAAAGAAGAAATAAGGGATCGTCTGGCAATGATCTATAAGAGACATAATATTTTATACACTGTGAAGCTGAATACAATAAAGGAATATTTTTTAGTTGACGAAACTAAAGATAAAAAGCCTTATAAGTATATCTTAAAGGTGTTAATAAAGGACTTCGGGATTTTTTGAGACTTGGGTATATAAAAGAGAAATTTTCAAAAAAATCCCGAATGTCTTATTTCGTATGCTTAGACTTAGACCATGTAAAGAAAGATATGCCGACCAAATCCGGAGTGTTCTTCTTAAATGGTCTGACTTTCCATAAACACAAAATGGATGCTTTGATTTCTCAAAGCACCCATTACACACAATTTATATATGAGCCGAATTTAATCGGTGAAGAATCTCCTTCTGAATCATAACAAAGTTACTCATTCTGAGAGTCAAGAAAAAATAAATCCTCTTCAAATCAAACCACAGAGATAAAGCATACCTCAACTTTGAAAAAGCACTATGGATCAAATTCTCATGTATGAAACGTGAGCTTAACCGCACTTATCTAAAACTCCCCCCTCAGTAGGTGATAGAGAAGTGAAAAATATGCAAGTGATCTACCTCTGAATCTCTTTTTCGAAAACGGATAAATGCCTATCGAACTTTGGAAACAAGGGAAAGAGATTTTTAACGGACAGAGATTTAACAACAGATTGCGGTATTTTCCCCTTTTCTCTTTTATATGGTGTAACCCTCAACACTACGAAGGATTAAAACCAAGCCGATACACAGGAATTATCAACAAAAATCAAATTTATATCATTATGGAAAGTCAGTACAAGGTATGTGAAGTGAAACTCACTTACAAGTCAAAGATTAAAGCCTCTGAAAGAGAGAAAATCTTATCCGCTGAAAATGCTTATAAAATCCTTTTATCTGTATTTGATTCTGAAACAATACAGTACAAAGAGTTTTTCAAAGTCATTTTAATGAATAGAGCCAACAAGGTATTAGGTGTTTGCCATATTTCAGAAGGTGGATTGAATGAAACCTCTGCGGATATACGCATTATTATGCAGGCAGCAATATTGGGTAATGCTTCTGCCATCATATTGGCACACAATCATCCGTCTGGGAACATACAACCAAGTATGCAAGACGATCAAGTGACAAAAAGAGTAAAAGAGATTGCCAAATTGATCGGTATCAACCTTTTGGATCATCTTATCATAACGGATGAGACTTATTACAGTTATTCTGAAAACGGACGGATTTAAGATTGTGAGACATGGAAATAATACTTTATATCTTAATTGCCGCCATTGTGTACCTGATAGTGTTGTTAATCTATCCGATCATTCCGTTTATCCTTCTTTTTACCTTCTTGTATAAGGCGATAAAGGAACAATGAGAATCAAAAAAGAATGTTCACTTCTGTTGAAAGTGAATGTTCTTTTGATTTTCAACAAGTTACCATTCAAAGAAGAATAGAGGACACAAAAAACAATCACTTTTATTTGTAATCAATTAAAACTGAATATTATGAGTTTGAAATACAGCACAACAACAGCGGATTATCTGAGATGGGATGAAATGTCAAATCTGGTCAGAAGATTAAGCAGGGACGGAGATTATAAAATGTCCTTGCTGATTGCGATAGGTTGTTTCTGGGGATTGCGTATCTCTGATATATTGTCGTTACGTTGGAAAGATATTCTGAATGTGGATGAGTTTACTTTGCAGGAAAAGAAAACAAAGAAAAACCGTACAATCAGGATTAATCCTCAACTGAAAAGACATATTGCAGAATGCTACGATCACATTCAGCCAATAGGGATTAATTCGCCTATACTGGTAAGCCAGAAGGGGACAACATACTCAGTACAAAGAATCAATGTGATCTTAAAAGAGATCAAAGCCAAATACAAACTGAAAGTTCAACATTTTAGCTGCCATAGCCTACGAAAAACATTTGGCAGGCAGGTGTACAACCAAAATGCAGAAAACGCAGAACTGGCTTTAGTCAAGTTGATGGAGTTGTTTAATCATTCCAGTGTGGCGATCACAAAAAGGTATTTGGGATTGAGACAGGAAGAAATATTGCAGACTTATGACAGTCTTTCCTTTTAGATGGTTAATATTTCAGCTTAAATCATTGACACATAAAACACTTTTCGTAACTTTGTGGCAATTCTACAAGTTCATAGCGTTGAACCTCTATAGAAGGACATACGTTTAACGAAAGGTGTTATTGAAATTATCTTCTTAGATTAAACTTCGCAACTTTAATTTTTAGCATGAAGATGATGGCAATAGCACCCGCATCATTTGATATATACTTATCTGTGAGGATAAATTATATACAAAACTGGTGTGGGTTGCTGTTGCTTTATCTATACTACAGGCAATGCGAGAAGCCCGTCAATAAGATAAAGCAAATACAGTTCCCACACCTTTTTTATTTATTAATCTTTCCAAAGGGGACAGGAAAGGTAAAGTTTATTTGATATGATTAGAAAATTACCTTTTATGCTGATCGCATTATGTTTCTTACTGAGTTGTGGTGGAAATGATCCATTAGATATTAAACCGGAAGATGATATTAAACCTGAACAACCAGAAAAGCCAAGTGAACCTGAAGAACCAGAAGATCCTGAAAAACCAGAGACAAAAAATAAACGTATTAAGACGTTAAAAATAGACCGACCTTCAGGACTTTTCACTGAAGATAAAGTAACTTATGATGAACAAGGACGTATTACTCGAATTGAATCTCATATTGAAAATGACGGATGGTTTGATTTATTCAAATATGATTTCGTTACCACATTGACTTATAAAGACAAAGGTGTGATTAATGAAATCACTTGCAATGGACAGTCATATAAACAAATACTTCAGATAAATGAAACAGGATACGTTGGAAAACTTATTTACAATGAAAAGGAAGGTTGGAACGATATTTTTGAATATTGGGGAAGTGGTCATCTGAAAATCAAAGATGACTTTTTTTCCTATCAATATGAAGATGGTAATTTGGTAGCCATTACCAATACAAAAGGAGATGCTCCCTACCTTATCGAACCGGGGAGTATCCCAAACAAAGTGGGTATTTCATCAATATTGCTTTCTGGAGAATACAACACTTTAGACTATTCCTTTCTTGGCGATAGTGATTTTGATATTGCTATACATAATTCATTCTATTTATATTACAGCGGATTATATGGGAATCCATCCAAAAATCTGGAAGCATCAATTACAAGTGGTAGTTATTCTCTTTATTATGAATATGATTTGGATGAAGAAGGATATCCGAAGAAAATATATTGTACTGAATTAGATAATGGTATGCCTATTTCCAGCACAGAGAGTGAAGAAGCCTTTACTGCAAGCATAGAATATTGGGAAGATTAAAATTTTTACATTGGAACAAGATACGAGTTTGAATTTATCAAATGGTGAAATTCAAAAACGTATCTTATTCCTTTATATGGTATAATATTTAAATCGAGAAAATTAACTTATTTATTAATCAATTCTGATCTACAACAGTGTGTAAACCAAAATGTAAACCAGAGAACAAAAACGAAAAATAAAAAGAAACAGCTTTATAGATAAAGCATTAATTATAAGATAATTACAAAACAAGAATGAGGCTTAGATATACTCAAAGCATACAGACTTAAAATCCTTTGGCCATTGCGGCTGTGCG
>ERZ827037.2624-NODE-2624-length-14357-cov-4.278073_pt1 | contig 14357 bp, 13 predicted proteins | sample MGYA00519924_ERZ827037 | MGnify/ENA primary metagenome ERZ827037 (study PRJEB31778, sample SAMEA3449250) | human gut metagenome | biome: human gut; feature: human-associated habitat; material: faeces | place: United Kingdom | collected 2010/2012 ...
CGGCATAGCTGCGGATGTTGGTCAGCGGGGTACGCAGCTCATGGGAGACGTTGGCGGTAAACTCCCGCCTGAGACTCTCCCGCTGCTCCTTTTCCGTTACGTCCAGCACCACCAAAACGGCACCGGCGATGGCGCCGTCCTGCTCCACAGGACTGGCGATCACCTGACGGCAGCTGCTGTCCTTTTCCAGCAGCTCTTCCCGGCGGCGGCCGGCCAGTGCGTCTTCCACGCAGCGGCGGAAGCCGGCTTCCCGGTTGAGGGCAAAGGCCGTATCCGGCGCCGGTCCCTCCACGCTGCCCCGCAGCAGCCGCAGCGCCGCAGAGTTATAGGAGAGAACCCGGGTCTCCTGGTCGATGACCAAAAAGCCCTCGCTCATGTTCTCGGTAATGGTGGTAAATTCCTCCTGACGCTGTTTGAGGTCCAGCATCTGCTTTTGGATCTGCCGGTTCTGGCTGCGGATCTTTCCCAGCAGCGGCGCCAGTTCCTCATAGGGTGCCTGGTCGCCCGGCTGGCTCAGGTCCAAGGCGTTGATGGGCTGCACCAGCTGCCGGGATACCCGGGACGCCAGTACCAGCGCCAGCACGAAGGCCAGCACCAGCACCAGAGCCATCGGCTGCATGGCCTGGATCACCAGACGCCAGACGGAATACTCCGTATCGGATACCCGCAGGATCGTTCCGTCAGAAAGGCGCAGGGCATAGTAGATCGTCTTTTCCGACAGCGTGTCGGAGTGGCGGACAGCACGGCCCTGTCCCAGCATTGCCGCCTCGTGGATCTCCTCCCGGTCAGCGTGGTTTTCCATCTCGGCAGGGTCTTCCCGGTTGTCGTAGAGCACAGTGCCGTCGGTATCCACCAGGGTGATGCGGCAGCCGCCGGGCAGATCTTCCTCCAGATAGCCGATCCCCTCATTTTCAATGCCATGGGCGATGTAAGCGGTGCGGATGGTCAGATCCGCCAGGACACTGTCTTGAAAATAGCCGTGGAGCACGCCCACAATCAGCAGCAAACTGGCCAGCAAAACTGCCAGTGAAACTGCCAGAATGGAGCGGAAAATGCGTTTTGTCATGGATGGGACTCCTTCCCTCAGCCTTCCTGGCTGATTTTATAGCCGTACCCCCGGACCGTCTCCACATAGGCCCCCGCCTCTCCCAGCTTCTGGCGCAGGGTACGGACATGGACGTCCACCGTCCGGCTCTCACCGGTGAACGCATAGCCCCAGACGTTTTCGATCAGCTGTTCCCGAGAGAGCACCTGACCCCGGTTTTTGAGCAGCAGGCACAGCACCTCGAACTCCTTCTGGGTCAGCGTCACCTCCCGGCCGGAGACCTCCACGGTGTGGCGGCCCGGATCCACGGTGAGGATGCCGCAGCGGTACTGTCCGGTCTCACTCTCCGTCCGCCGCAGCAGCGCCCGGATGCGGGAGAGCAGCTCCATCATCCCGAAGGGCTTGGTGACATAGTCGTCCGCCCCCCCGTCCAGACCCAGGACCTTGTCGTACTCCGTCCCCTTGGCGGTGAGCATGATGATGGGAAGCTTGGCTGTGCGGGCAGCGCTCCGCAGCTTTTTCAGCACGCTCAGCCCGTCCTCCTCCGGCAGCATCACATCCAGCAGCACCAGAGAGGGCACCTGGTCCGCCATGGCGTTCCAGAATTCCGAAGGCAGGCCAAAGCCTCTGGCCTCCATGCCCTGGCTGTTGAGGGTGTAGATGACAAAATCCCGGATGCTGTCGTCGTCTTCGAGTAAGTAGATCATACCGTTGCCTCCTGTTTTTGGCCTTTGGCCGATGAAAGGTCCCCGTTTCCCGGCAAAGCTGCCGGACCGCAGGACCTTTTGAAAAGCGCTTGGAACTCCGCACCTCCGGGACCTTTCCCGGCCGCACGGCTGGATGTCTGTCCGTATCCCCGCCGAGGGGACCCCGGGACGGCAGCAGGGACCATCGCCCCCATCTCAGATCAGCTGCTGTTCGTTGATCATCAGCTTGAACTGCAGGCCCAGCTTCTCCGCCGCCTTGCGGCAGAGGATCATCCGCTGCATAAAGATCTCAAAGTAATCCATCACGGAGCCGTACTTGGTATCCACGAAGAGCTTGAGCTTGATGAGGGTATGTTCCTCGTTGATCTTGAGCTGGGAGCGTTTGACGGAATAGTTGACCCGATCATGGATGTCAAAGGTCGTCGGGTCCTGGTTGCGCACCCGGCTTCGGCGGACATCGGATTTGTCCGCCAGGATCAGCGCCGCAGCCACAGCATTCACCGGCAGGCCGGTACCTTCGTCGTGGTTGCCGATGGCGGTGACGATGGTAGCGATCTCCTCGGGATCACAGTCCAGATTGTCCAGGATCCGGAACGCCATCACAGCGCCGGACTGGGAGTGATCCACCCGGTTGACCAGGTTTCCGATGTCATGGAGAAAGGCGGCGATCTTCGCCACCTCCACCGTGCGCTGGGGGTATCCCAGAGTCTCCAGGATATACGCCGCGTTGCGGGCCACCATCCCCACGTGTGCAAAGCTGTGCTCCGTGAATCCCAGCGCGGTCAGCGACTCGTCCGCACGCTGGATATAGGTTCGGATGGCAGGATTGTTCTGGACTTGTTCAAAGGTCAGCACAGCGGCGCCCCCCTTTTCTCATTCTCAGTTTTTATCGGGATGAACGTTGGTGATGGAGTACTCCACCCACTCCGCCACGTTGGTGGCGTGGTCGCCGATGCGCTCGAGATACTTGGCCACCATCAAAAGATCCATGCACTGCTCGCCCCGGCTGGCATCTTTGGCGATCATTCCGATCAGCTCCTGCTTGACCTGGTCGAACAGGGCATCCACCTTGTCATCGGCGGTATAGACCGCGCGGGCCAGATCCAGATCCCGCTTGACAAAGGAATCCACGCTGTCGGTGACCATCCGGATCACCGCCCGGGCCATATCCGCGATGTGGGAAGCCCGGCCTCCCTCCGGCAGGCAGACATAGCTGGTCATCTCCGCAATGTCCGCTGCCTGGTCGCCGATGCGCTCCAGATCGGAGATCATCTTCAGTGCCGCGGAGATCTCCCGCAGGTCCTTGGCTACCGGCTGCTGCTGGAGCAGCAGCTTGATGCACAGATTTTCTACTTCCCGTTCCTTCTGGTCGATCTCCCGCTCCGCGTCAATGGCGGTCTGGGCCAGACCCGGGTTGTTCTGCAGCAGCGCCTCCGCCGCGGCGGAGATGCCGTCCTCGCACAGGGCGCCCATCTGGATCAGCTCCACATGGAGCCGCTCCAGCTGTTCTTCAAATTTATTTCGCATGTTGCACTTCTCCCATCAGCCATCAGCCGAACCGGCCGGTAATGTAATCTTCCGTACGCTTATCCGTGGGTGCGGAGAACAGCTGCTCCGTCTTGCCGAACTCCACCAGTTCACCCAGCAGGAAAAAGGCCGTGTTGTCGGAAATTCGGGCGGCCTGCTGCATGTTGTGGGTCACCATGATGACAGTATACTTGTTTTTCAGTTCGGCTGCAAGGTCCTCGATCTTGGAGGTGGAAATGGGGTCCAGGGCGCTGGTGGACTCGTCCATCAGCAGCACCTCCGGCTCCACTGCCAATGCCCGGGCGATGCACAGCCGCTGCTGCTGGCCGCCGGAGAGGCCCAGGGCGCTCTTCTTCAGGCGGTCCTTCACCTCGTCCCAGATGGCGGCGGCCTTCAGGGAGTTTTCCACGATCTCATCCAGCTGCACCTTGGAGCGGATGCCGTGGGTCCGGGGGCCGTAGGCTACGTTATCGTAGATGCTCATGGGGAAGGGATTAGCCTTCTGGAACACCATGCCGATCTGCTTGCGCAGCCAGGTGGGGTCCACGCTGCTGTCATAAATATCCTGGCCCTGGTAGTTGACTTCGCCGGTGATGCGGACACTGGGGATCAGGTCATTCATCCGGTTGAGGGTCCGCAGGAATGTAGACTTGCCGCAGCCGGAAGGGCCGATGAACGCAGTGATCTCATGCTCGGGAATGGCCACGTTGATGTCGTGGAGGGCGTGGTTTTGTCCGTACCACAGATTCAGATCCTTTGCTTCAATGATCGTTGCCATAAGAGGCCTCCGTTATTTTTTCAGTTTCCGGCCCACCACAGTGGCAGCCAGGTTGATGAGGAATGTCAGAACCATCAAAATGGCGGCGATGGCGAACGCCACGCCGGTCTCGCCCCGCTCGCTGGCGTAGACATACAGTGCCACGGTCAGCGTGGCGGAGGAGGAGTGGAGGGCGGTGAAGAAGTCGTTGAGCACCAAGCCGAATCCGGCGGTGAACAGCAGTGCCGCGCTCTCGCCCACGATCCGGCCCACCGCCAGGATGCAGCCGGTGACGATGCCGTCCACGGCGTTGGGCAGCACCACGGTGCGGACCATGTGCCACTTGCCGGCGCCCAGGCCCAGTGCGCCTTCCCGATAGGACTGGGGAACGGTCTTGAGGCTCTCCTGGGTGGTGCGGACGATGGTGGGCAGGATCATGATGACCAGCGTCAGACCGCCGGCCAGGATGCCCGGAGCCAGGCCCAGCTTCTGGATGAAGAACAGCATGCCCACCAGGCCGAAGATGATGGAGGGGATGCCCGTCAGCGTCTCGGTGGCAAACTCAATGATCTCCACCACCTTGCGGTTGGTGGCGTACTCCGTCAGATAGATGGCGGCGCCAACGCCCAGGGGCAGCACGATGACCATGGCCACCACGATGATATAGATGGTGTTGAGGATGTTGGGCAGGATGCCGATGGTATCCTTGATATAGCTGGTCTGAGAGGTCAGCAGCTCCCAGGAGATGTTGCCAAGACCCCGATAGAAGATATAGCCGATGAGGAAAATCAGCAGCGCGCAGGTGATGCCGGCGCAGATCCACAGCAGGATCCGCAGGCCGCGGTCATAGATCCGGCGCCTGGGAGAAAGGGTATGTTCCATGGCGCTCAGTCCTCCTTCTTCTTTTTAATGAACACGTTCAGCAGCACGTTGATGAGCATGATGAACAAAAACAGTACCAGGCCGATGGAATACAGCGCCTGGCGCTGCAGGCTGCCGTAGGCGGCGTAGGACATCTCGGAGGCGATGGCCGTGGTGAGGAAGCGGACGGAGGTGAAAAGGCCCGGCATGTTGGCCACGTTGCCGGCCACCATGATGATGGCCATGGCCTCGCCGATGGCGCGGCCCACGCCCAGCACCACCGCGGTAGCAACACCGCTGCGGGCGGCGGGCAGGATCACCCGGAAGTCCGTCTCGATGGCGGTGGCGCCCAGGGCCAAAGATGCCTCCTCGTACTCCGGGGGCACGGCCCGCAGGGCAGTCTCGGAGACGTTGATGATGGAGGGCAGGATCATGATGGCCAGCACGATGATGGCCGCCAGGAGGCAGGCACCGGAGCTCAGTCCGAAGGCCTTCTGGATGGCAGGGACCAGCACGATCATGCCCACCAGGCCGTAGACCACGGAGGGGATGCCTGCCAGCAGCTCCACCGCCGTGCGGATGACCTTGGCCACCTTGGGCGGGGCCACCTTGGCCAGGAAGATGGCGGTCATCAGTCCCACGGGGACACCGATGAGCACAGCCCCGGCCGTGCCGTACACGGAGGTCAGGATAAAGGGCAAAATGCCGTAGGAGGGTTCCACCGTGCTGGCAGTGGGCGCCCAGACCTCACCCAGCAGGAACTCCTTCAGCCCGATGGTCTGGATGGCCGGAAGGCCGGAGACGATCAGGTATACGCTGATGAACAGCACGAAGGCCACGGCCACGATGCCGCAGAGCAAAAAGATCAGGTGCACCGCCGTCTCCATACCGGCGCGGGCATTTTTCCTGCCGGCAGGGGCGGGGTTGGGCTTGCGCCGCACCGTCTGTTTGGGGGATTCCTGTCCGCGCTCACGCCGGACACTGGCGGCAAAGACTCCGCCGGACAATTTGCGTTCCATTTCCATGTCAAACTCCTTTTTCACGGGAATAGCCTCCACCCTGACGTGGGCGGAGGCATCCCGGAGGGGGCACAATTCGTGATGGTGTTGGTAACCGGTTTCTTACTGGGCCACGGGCACCGCGCCGGCGTTCTTGATGAGGTCGTTGGCAGCGGTGGAGGTAGCGAAGTCGAAGAAGGCCTGGGCCTGAGCGCTCAGCTCGGTGCCTTCCTTGGTCACCAGGACGAAGGGACGCTGGATCTCATAGCTGCCGTCCAGGACGGTCTCCTCGGTGCAGGCAACGCCGCCCACAGTCAGAGCCTTGATGCCCTCCTGGCCTTCCACAGCGGACAGAGAAGCGTAGCCGATGGCGTTGGGGTTGCCCTTGACAGCCTCGATCACAGCGCCGGTGGAGGTCAGCTCCTGAGCCAGCACGCAGGTGTCCTCGGTGCCGGTGATGGACTCGAAGCCGTCCCGGGTGCCGGAACCAGCCTCACGGCCGATGCAGGAAATGGTGCCGGCGTCGCCGCCCACTTCGCTCCAGTCAGTGATGGCGCCGGTGAAGATCTGAGCGATCTGATCGACAGTCAGGTCAGCGACCTTGCTGTCAGCGTTGACAATGATGGCGATGCCGTCCAGAGCCACGGTGGTGCCCACCAGGCCGGCGGCGGTCTCCTCGTCCTTCAGGGCACGGGAGCTCAGGCCGATGTCGCAGGTGCCGTTCTTGGCGGCTTCAATGCCGGTACCGGAACCGGTGGCGTCATAGGTGACGGTCACGCCCTGGTTGTCCATCATGAACTGCTCACCCAGAGCGCCGATCACGCTCTCCATAGAGGTGGAGCCGTTGGTGGAAACAGAGCCGCTCAGTTCGGTCTGGGCATCCTGATTATCCTCGGAAGCAGTGTCGTCGGTAGCGGCTTCGTTGCTGCCGCAGCCGGCCAGCAGAGACATGACCATGGTCAGGCTCAGCAGAGTTACAAATACTTTTTTCATCGAAATAATCTCCTTTTTGTCATATGTCTGGTGCTTTGTGCCACGGTCATAGTATAAACAGGCGCAAGTAAAATCCGTCACCACGCGATTGTTAAGTCCATGTAAAATCATATTTTTTCTTGTTAAATCTAGAAAATTCCGCCTGTCCCGGGAATCCGCCGCTTCCCAGCCTTGATTTTACAAAGGCCTCCTGCTAGAATGAAGAAGATTTTGTAAAATAGACGCACCAGGAGGCTGCACCCATGGATTCCCTTTTCTCCCTGCTCACCGATGTCACAGTGGACGGCTTTGCTCTTTGGATCGTGCTGCTGATCTGTGTCGGCGTGTTCCTCGGTTCCTTTATGGACGCCATCGCCGGCGGAGGCGGCATCATCACCGTCCCCACTTATCTCATCGCGTTTTCCCGCCTGCCGGCCTATTACGCCCTGGGCACCAACAAGCTCTCCGCCGGAATCGGCACGGTCTTTTCCACCGCCCGCTTCATTAAAAATGGGCTTGTGGACTGGAAGCTCTTTACGCCTGCCGTGGCGCTGGCGCTGGCAGGGTCCGTCGCGGGCACCTGGCTGCAGCACCATACGCCGGATGTGGTGCTGAAGTACCTGCTGCTCTTTGTGCTGCCGGTGGTGGCCTTTGTCACGCTGCGAAACCGCAGCTGGCCGGACCAGTCTGAGGAGATGGAGTTCCGTGTCCGGGCGGCCATTGTCTGGACAGCCTCCTTTTTCATCGGCGGATACGACGGATACTACGGTCCCGGCACCGGAACATTTTTGATGCTGGTGTTTATCCGCCTTGGGAAAATGGACACCCGTCACGCCGCGGGCGGTGTAAAGGTCATCAACCTGGCTTCCAATCTGGGCAGCCTCTTTACCGCCCTGGCCAGCGGCTATGTGTACATCGGCGTGGGATTGATCTCCGCCGCCGCGGCCATCGCCGGCCACTATCTGGGCGCGGGCCTGGCCATCAAAAACGGCAGCCGCATCGTCCGTCCCACCGTGATCGTGGTGCTGCTGCTTTTGGCTGTAAAAGTCGGCAGCGAACTGCTGTTTCCGGAATTCTGGAATTGAGGAGGTCTTTTTCTATGAATATGCCCAAAAAATCCATCGGCATTTTAGGCGGCATGGGTCCGCTGGCCACAGCGGATCTTTTCCGCAAGATCGTCACCCTCACCGATGCCGCCCGGGACAATGATCACATCCGCATTTACATCGACGACAACGCCACCATCCCCGACCGGACGGCGGCGATCCTGGAGGGCGGTCCCTCTCCGCTGCCAGCCATGACCGATTCTCTGCGGAAGCTGGAGTCCTGCGGAGCGGACTGTCTGGTGATGCCGTGCAACACCGCCCACTATTTTCTGCCGCAGCTGCAGTCCCTGACAAAGGTGCCCTTCCTCAGCATGCTCCAGGCCACCGCCGCGGCCTGCCGGGATCAGTTTCCCGATGCTGTCGCCGGGGTTCTGGCCACCCGGGGCACACTCAAATCCGGACTCTACCAGCAGGCCCTGGAGGACGCCGGTGTCCCCTTCCTGATCCCGGAGGAAGAAGAGCAGGATGCTTTGATGCGGGTCATCTACGACGGCGTGAAGGCCGGTAAGGGGCCCGAGGTCTATGGAGCGGATATGAATGCCGTGGTGGAGGCGCTGGGCCGCCGGGGGGCCGGGTATTTCATCCTGGGCTGCACGGAGCTTCCGCTGGCGGCGGAGCAGATGGGTCTTATCGCTCCCACGGTGGACCCCACAGAGGAGCTGGCAAAAGCTGCCATTCGCTTTTGCGGGTATCGGGTTCGGGAATAAGCAAAAATCATCGCCTCTGATTTGGCAGATTTGTCAAATCAGAGGTTTCCTTTTGTCGAAACCTTTATAGGAACCTACGCTTTTTTCACTTGCCTTTACACAAGTTTCAATTTTGGCTATAATGTGAACAAAGAGGCGGCGGGGTGAGACCGCCTGTCCTCCCTGAGCGGAAACTTTGAGAGAAATTGAGAGAGGTGTTTTGAATGAAGAAGCTGTCCCTACCCATGCAGATTTTCATCGCACTGCTGTTGGGCATTGTGGTGGGTCTGATCTGCTACTTTGCCGGCCTGGGCGATTTCACTGCCAACTACCTGAAGCCCTTTGGCGATATTTTCGTCAACCTGCTGAAGTTCATCGTAGTTCCCGTGGTGCTGTTCTCCATGATCGACGGCATTATTTCCATGGGTGATATGCGGAAAGTAGGCTCTGTTGCCTGGAAGACCATCGTCTACTTCATGTGCACCACCGCCATTGCCTGCGTGATCGGCCTGATCCTGGCCAACCTCTTCAACGGCGCAGGACTCTTCCCCACCCTCTCCACCGAGGGCGTCACCTATGAGGCCAGCGAATTCAGCGGCTTTATGAGCGTGCTGGTGAGCATCTTCCCCTCCAATATGTGGGTCTCCTTCTCCGAGGCCAACATGCTGCAGGTGATCGTCATTGCCCTGTTCTTCGGCGGCGCCATTCTGGCTGCCGGTGAGAAGGGTCAGCTGTGCCGGGACATCGTCGCTTCTTTCTATTCCGTCATTGAGCGGCTGATGGCCTTCATCATCAGCCTGAGCCCCATCGGTGTGTTCACTTATATGTCCTGGGTAGTGGCCACTCAGGGCGTCGAGATCCTGGGCTCTCTGGCTCTCGTGATCCTGTGCGCCTATATCGGCTATGTGGTCCACGCGGTGGTGGTGTACTCCTCCGCCGTCCGGATCTTTGCCGGAATCAGCCCCCTGCGGTTTTTCAAGGGTGCTTCCGCGGCCATGATGTTCGCCTTCAGCACCACCTCCTCTGCCGCCACCATCCCCGTCTCCAAGGAGTGCGCTGACGAGATGGGTGCCGATCAGGACGTGGCCGCCTTCGTGCTTCCTCTGGGCGCCACCATCAACATGGACGGCACCGCCATCTATCAGTGTGTGGCCACCATCTTCCTGGCCACCTGTGCCGGCATGCACCTGGGCCTTGGACAGATGGTGACCATCGTCATCACCGCCACCCTGGCCTCCATCGGCACCGCCGGGACCCCCGGCGCCGGCATGGTCATGCTGACCATGGTGCTCACCGCGCTGAACATCCCCGTGGACTATATCGGCCTGATCGTGGCTGTGGACCGGCTGTTCGACATGGGCCGCACCTGCATGAACGTCACCGGCGACATCTCCTGCACGCTGTGCGTCTCCAAGTGGGAGGGCAAGCTGGTCAAGAAGAACTGATCGTTCTATCCTCTGCCTGTAAAAACGGATGGTGCGGCCGTTTTTTCGAGTCTCCGCAGCATTCCGGCGGAACTTCCTTGGCATCCGGCACGGAGCATGCGCAAAATGCCGAGGCTTTTTCAATCCGCGGCATCAAACTTCGTGCATCATTCCCTTTGCAGCTTCTGTTGTTTTTGCGTATGATAAGTTTAAACGCGCAGTGCCTGACACGTAAGTCCAGTTGCACTGCGCGGCTTTTTTATATACGGAAAGGAGCGCATGCCTCAAATGCCCAAAAATAAATTCCAGGAAGTGGTGTTCACGATCCTGATGTGCCTTTTCATGGTAATCGCCATGGAACTTTATAATGCCTCATTGATACGCGGCGGGCTTTCCGGCGCGTGCGTTCCGCAGGCACTGCTGGAAATGCGCTTTATGCTGCCGCTGTGCTTTGTCACCAGCTTCTTTTTGATGGATCCGCTGGCCCAGAAGATCGCCTTCTCCCAAGTCACTCCCGGTGTGGATCATCCACTTTTTGTAACACTGGTCCGCTCCGGTGTCACCGTGTCTTTGATGTGCCCTGCCATGAGCTTTTGGGCAACGCTGATCTTCCACGGTATCAGCTGGTCTTTTCCGGCCCAGTGGCTCCAAACCGTGGCCTGCAATTTCCCCATGGCACTTTGCTGGCAGATTTTCTTCTGCGGCCCTCTGGTCCGCCGGCTCTTTGGTACGCTGTTCTGCCGGAAGGCAGTCTCCGCCCACGCCGCAAAGCACCGTCAGCCGCGCATTTGAGATACCGTTCTTCCGAGCCTGTGCCAGTTCCCGGCACAGGCCCTTTTACGAAATCAATATTTCATTAAGCATTCGACCATTTTCTTGACACCTCCCGGTTCTTTCTTTATTATGGTATGGGAAATCCGCGCGGAATAACTCACGACGATCGATTGCGAGCTATTCCGCTTTTTTGCGGAACTCTTCCCCCACATACCCTTACCCATAAAGGAGACTACCGAGTATGGATGTAACCCACTTTCTAAGCCTATTGGGCGGTCTGGCACTTTTCCTGTACGGCATGCAGATGATGAGCACCGGACTGGAGGCCGCCGCAGGCAACCGCATGAAGCAGATCCTGGAAAAGCTGACTGCCAACCGCTTTCTTGGTGTTGCCGTGGGCGCCGGCATCACCGCAGTGATCCAGTCCTCTTCCGCCACCACTGTGATGGTGGTGGGCTTCGTCAACTCCGGCATGATGACGCTGCGTCAAGCTGTCTGGATCATCATGGGCGCCAATATCGGCACTACCATCACCGGCCAGCTCATTGCCCTGGACGTGGGCGCGATGGCCCCGCTGTTTGCCTTTGTGGGCGTGGCCATGGTGGTCTTTTTGAAAAAGGCCGTTTTCCACCACTACGGGCAGATCATCGCCGGCCTGGGTATCTTGTTTTTGGGCATGGAGATGATGAGTTCCTCCATGCTTCCCCTGCGGGAATCCGAGGCGTTTATCGGTCTGATGACCCGCTTCAGCAACCCCCTGCTGGGGATTCTGGCCGGTGCGCTGTTCACGGCCATCATCCAGTCCTCCTCCGCCTCTGTCGGTATTTTGCAGGCTCTGGCCGGCAGCGGCCTGATCGGCCTGTCCAGCGCGGTGTATGTCCTGTTCGGCCAGAACATCGGTACCTGCATCACCGCCGTTCTGGCTTCGATCGGCACCAGCCGTAACGCCAAGCGCACCACCATTATCCACCTGCTCTTCAATATCATCGGTACCATTCTCTTTACCACCATCTGCATGCTCTTCCCCCTGACGGACCTGGTGGAGAGCATCACGCCCAGCAATCCGGCAGCGCAGATCGCCAACATGCACACCCTCTTCAACATCACCACCACGGTGCTGCTGCTGCCTCTGGGCAACCAGCTGGCCGCCATCGCCACCCGGATTCTTCCGGAACGCCCCTATGAAGACGACCAGACTCAGAAGCTGCTCTATATCAAGCCGCAGGAAGCTCTGCCCGATTCCAAGATGGGCAACTCCGCCATTGCCATCAACGACCTGCGTCAGGAGCTGAGCCGGATGGCGGATATGGTTCAGCGCAATGTGGACGAGAGCTTTCTCGCTGTGCTGGACGGAAATGCAGACCGGCTGCCCGGCGTGGAAAAAACCGAGGACTACGTGGACTATATCAATCGCGAGGTCACCAAGTACATCTCCCGGGTGATCACGTATGAAAACAACCCTCATGACTCCGCTCTCATTAGCGCCTATCTGAAAATTTCCGGAGACCTGGAGCGGATCGGCGACCACGCCATTAATATCTGCCAGTACACACAGATCCTGGAATCCCGGCAGCTGAGCTTTTCAGACGGTGCACGGCAGGAAATTACCCAAATGCACCAGATCAGTCTGAAAGCTCTGTCCCTGGTCAAGAATATCGACTCTGTCTCTTTGGATGCCCTGACTCAGGTCTCGGCTCTGGAGCAAAGAATTGACGACATGACGCTGGACTTCCGCCAGCATCAACTGGACCGTCTGCAAAACGGGACCTGCTCCGGTGAGACGTGTATCCTTTATTCCGAAATGCTGACCGACTTTGAGCGGATCGGCGACCATATTCTGAATATCTGCCGCACGTTGTCTTCCGCCTGCCAGCTGTAAGCTTCTCTTTGACGCTTTGTCCGCGTTTTGCTGCTGCGCAAAAAAAGCCCCGGTCTCTCCCATGGGAGAGGCCGGGGCTTTTGCCTTCCGCCGGTCAGGGTGAACCTTTTTCGCTGTTTCGGGAAACCGCATACCACGCTGCGAGACTCCGCCGGATCTTTGAGTACGCCGCCGCAGAGATCCTTCCATGCGCTTTTTATGCAACGAAAAATGCGCAAATGGAAAAAACTTTCTATACTACTCATAGCAGAGGCCGTTTTCGACGGTTTTCCTCTGCATATAATCGTAAGGAGGAATCTCAACATGGCACGCAAATCCCTGCAAAAAAATCTGTCGTATGATGACGAGAGACGTCTTTATTATGTGACGCTCCCGGGCAGCGGCCGCAGGCGGCACACCAAAACGTTCCGCTCCTATGAAGAGGCGCTGCGTATGCTCAATGAAGGCGTCGTCTCCTCTTCCGTTTGTCCGGGTGCCTTCTGTTCCCTTGGGCAATGGCTGGAATGGTGGCTGCGGGAGGACGTCTCCGCCAGCCGGGCGGCAAGCACACTCTATGCCTATCAGAACATTGTCCGAACTCACATTCTTCCCGTACTGGGAACGGTTCCCCTTCGTTCCCTCAATCCATTGACCATTCAGAACTATCTCTCTCAAAAGCTGACGGAGGGCCTCTCTCCCAACACGGTCCTCAAACATTATACCCTGCTTTTTACCGTTTTACGAAAAGCAGCCGCCCTCAGACTTCTTCCGGAAAACCCCATGGAACAGGTAGTCCCGCCCCGTCGGATCGCTCCGCGCTATACTTTCTACTCCCCTGAACAGCTTCGCATTTTATTCTGTGTCGTGGAGGGCAGCCTAATGGAGCTTCCTGTAAAGCTGGCAGCTTACCTGGGGCTGCGGCGCAGCGAAATTGCCGGCCTGCGGTGGCGGTGTGTGGATCTTTCCGCCGGTATCATCGTGATTCAGGAAGTGCGGACGGAAGTTGGCGGCCGTGAAGTTGTAAAACTTCCCAAAACACAGTCCTCGATCCGCCGTCTGGGGATCAGCGGCTCTCCTGAGCTGGTCTCCCTGTTGCAGCGGGCGCTGGAGCAGCGGCGCAGTACGGATCCGGAGGAATATGTTGTTTTAAAAACAGACGGCACTCCCCCCACTCCCAATTACTTGACAGAGGCCCTTCTGCACATTGTCCGGGAGAATCATCTTCCTCCCATCACACTGCACGGCCTGCGCCACTCTTTCGCTTCCGTGGCCAACAGCCAGGGTATTCCCATGTATGATATTTCAAAAGCGCTGGGACACAGTTCCATCTCCGTCACCAGTAATATTTACACCCATCTGTTTGATGAGACGGAGAGCCGCACCTTGCAGGCCGTTGCTCAGGCCATTCGTCCATAAAAGATACTCTTTGTTACCGTTCTCCGCAGATGCTACCAGTCAAAAACTCTGTGCACAAGGGGATTTCCTCGATTTCGAGAATTCTGCGGGCTACCAGGTCTCTTTTGAATCTCGCTTTTTGCAGGCAAATATATCACTCCTTGGGGAGTGCCTCTCCCGGAAGGAACTGGCAGGCCGGACGGTAAATTCAAAAGGAGGAGAAAATCCCATGAAGAAGTTCCTTTCT
>ERZ827037.2636-NODE-2636-length-14288-cov-10.515352_pt1 | contig 14288 bp, 10 predicted proteins | sample MGYA00519924_ERZ827037 | MGnify/ENA primary metagenome ERZ827037 (study PRJEB31778, sample SAMEA3449250) | human gut metagenome | biome: human gut; feature: human-associated habitat; material: faeces | place: United Kingdom | collected 2010/2012 ...
CTTATTACCAGATGGTGGAGATCGTTATTTATCAACACCTTTAATTCAAGATTAGGGAAATTATTTTCCCTTTTTTTAAAAGGAGAATATAGGGATGAAAAATTTTCAATTCAAGATACAACAAGAAGTATTAGATTTAGGGGTAAAAATAAAAGGTGTAAGAATACATGGTATTAATAATACTGTGTATTCTTCATCTTTAAATGATTATATTGATGTTCATGTTAAACGTCTTTTAGAAAATAATACACTTGATACGTTAAAAGAAAATCAAATTATTAAAGGTTTTTATGATTTACATAAAGAAGTAGGAATTCCTAAAAGAAAGAATTTACCCGCAAGTGAAAATCTATTAAAGAATTTATTAAAAAAACAAGAATTTCATAAAATTAACCCATTAGTAGATATCTATAATCTAATTTCAATGGATACTAAACTTGCATTAGGGGCGCATGATTTAGCAAAAACTGAAGGAAATATTAGTTTAAAGTTAACAACAGGGAATGAAAACTATATTCCTTTAGGTAGCGAAGAAGCAAAAGTTGTTAAAGCAGGTATTTATAGTTATATAGATGATGCTAATGATATTATTTGTTTTAGTGAAATAAGACAAGTTGATAAAACTAAAGTCACAAATGAAAGTGAAGATATCTTTTTTATAGTTCAAGGAAATAAGGAAACATCTGATAAGTATGTAGAAGAAATAGCTAAAGAATTGATTACAGTTGTGACTTATTATTTAAGAGGAGTAGGAGAAATTATTTAGGACATTTTAGAGCATATTCTAAAATGTTTTTTTATTTTATGAAAAAAATCAAAATGAAAGGGTTAACATGTTAAAGTTATTAAGTCTTATCCAATTTTGCTAAAATATGTCGAGCTCGACATATTTTTATTGCAATTGAATGTAAGCGTTATTATAATAGTAAAAGGGAATTGGGGAGATGTCAATGAATCAAGAATATCAAGTTCTTGTTGTGTTAGATTTGTTGGTGACACAAATGAACAAATTTGCAAGTAGAAAACTAAAACCTTATGGAATCAAGTTTAATGAATTGAATATTATTCGTTTTATTGAAAAGGCGGATGGTCCGGTTTATCAAAAAACAATTTGTCAAGAATTTCAGCTTTCTCATTCAACAGTAGTGGGAATTGTTTTTCGCTTAGATGATTTAGGTTATCTTTTAATTGGTAATAGTCGTGTGGATAAAAGACATACGAATGTTACAATTACAGAAAAGGGAAAACAATTGATTCAAGAAACAGAAGATATCTATCAAGAAATCATAGGAAAGATGAAAGTGATTATTTCTGATGAAGAAATGAACACAATTATTCAATCTGTTGATCAAATCAAAGAATTATTTAAATAGGAGGTTATTATGGGAACATTTAAGTTTTCAATGAGAATGCTTGTTAAAGATTATAAAAAGAGTCTTTTTTATGGGATTACGTTAATATTTGCGGTTGCCGTATGTTTTGTATTTTTCAATATTATTAATAATCCAGATTTAGCTGATCAAGCGATTGCTAAAAGTGGGGGTACATGGAATGAGGTACAAATGCCTTTTTCTTCGGTATTGTCTTTTTTAATTATTTGTTTTTGTTGTTTTATGGTCTTCTTTGCAAATAATTTCTTTTTATCAAGAAAGACGACAGAACTGGCTATTATGGCAATGTCAGGTTCTGGCTATATTAATTCAACAATGTATGTCTTGTATCAAACATTCACTTTGTTGCTTCTAGCAACACCACTAGGTATTTTAATAGGAAGATGTGTTGTTCCCTTTTCTAATGCCTATATGTATCAAATGTTAGGTGTACATAAAGATCCTTCTTATATTCCTCAAGAAGCATATCTTTATTCATTTATTCTTGTAGCGATTGTTTTATCAATGATTTGTGTTTTAACAGCAGGATTTTTACATAAAAATGATATTCAAACGTTACTTTCGCAAGAAAAAGAAATGAAAGTAAAAAGAAATACAAAGAAAAGTAAAGCTGTTTTATTTTTTGGAATATATGTTTTTGGGATTGTGATGATGTTTATGAATCCCCATGAACCAACAGCTTATATTGCTCCAACGATTGTTGGCTTAGGTGGAGCAATAGGAGTGATTCGCTATGTTTTACCTGATTTTGTAAGAAATCTTAAAAGAGGTATTTTTCTTACTAAAAGATATGTTTTAATTTCTATTTCTAACTTAAATTATTCGATTCAAAGATCTTTGTTATTGTTTTCATTAATGACCGTTGCTGTAACTGGAATGTTAGCAGTACTTGCAGCAAACCAAAATTCTCCACGAGAATTTACCACAGGCGTTATTGGTTATATTGTAGTGGTTGTTTTATTAGTCGTTTCAATCATTTATAAGCTATCAATGGAAGCATTAACGAGAAAAACTTTATTTGTGAATTTATGGAAGATTGGATATACCAGAAAAGAACTTAGAAAAATAGTAAGACAAGAAGTTATCAGTTATTACTTTGTTTTAATACTTATACCGCTTGTTTATATTATGTTTATTTCAGGTCGGTTTATTTATTATGGAGATATGGCATTACAATTTGCTTATATTTATATTTTATCTTATATTATTCCAATTATTGTTTCAGGATTTATTACTTATGTTCAATATATAAATGCAGTTGTTAAACCAATTAAAGGAGGAAAATAAAATGGAAAGAAAAGAAATACTTGTTGCTGATAAAATTACTAAGATATATGGAATAGGGACAAAAACGTTATTTGAAGCTTTACATGAAGTTTCACTTACGATGTATGAAGGGGAATTCGTATGTATTATGGGTCCTTCTGGAGCGGGAAAATCAACTTTTATTAATAATCTTTCAACTATTGATATTCCTACAAAAGGAAAAGTCTTTATTAATGGAAAAGAAGTACGTGTGATGTCTGAAGGAGAAATTGGTAAATTTAGATATGAAAATTTAGGTTTTATTTTCCAAGAATTTAATTTATTAGATAGTTTAACGATTTTTGAAAATATTGCTGTTCCTCTAACTCTTGCAAATGTCAATAAAAAAGAAATTACGCAAAGAGTTCAGGAAGTTGCTAAAAAATTAAATGTTGAACAAACATTAGATAAATTTCCTAATGAATGTTCTGGTGGTCAAAGACAAAGAGTAGCTATTTGTCGTGCTTTAGTTACTAATCCTAAATTGATTGTTGCTGATGAACCAACAGGAAATCTAGATAGTAAAAATTCTCATGAGATTTTATCGCTTTTTAAAGAATTAAATGAAAAAGAAGGGGTTTCTATTTTAATGGTTACACATGATAGTAAGATTGCATCTTATTCATCAAAACTTCTTTATATTAAAGATGGCATTATTGATTGTACAATTGAAAGAGAAGGTTTATCTCAAAAAGAATATTTTTATAAAATAGTTGATATTAATTCAAGTGAATCACAAGAACTTTTTGAATAATGGGTATCATTAAACTTGCATTTGTTTCTTTAAAGAAAGATATGTCAAAAAGTATCTTTTACTTTTTGACCTTTCTTCTTACAACTATTTTTATATTTTCTTTTTTTAATCTTACATTTAATCCTTATTCAGGCATTCATTTAGGAAAAGATGATACAACCTTTGTGACACCGATTGCAGTCTTTGTGATTGTCATTGCTATGCTTTGTGTTTTTCTCGCAAATAACTTTTATGTTTCTAATAAAGGAAAAGAAATTTCGATTATTTTGATGTCAGGAGCAAGTATTTATCAATTAGGCTTCTACTTATTCTTACAAGTCTTTACGATTATGCTTTGTGCGATTCCTTTAGGTCTTGTTTTAGGTTATTTACTCATTCCAACGATCAATTCATTATTTATGATGACTTTTAAATATAGCGGACAGCTTTTCTATTTATCAAGCCAAACTTTTCCAGCAACATTTATGATTCTTGCTTTTGAAGTTATGTGGTGTTCTATGTTGAATTTGGGGTATTGTGTTAGAAGTACGATTAATTCTATGATTCATGATAAAAATAAAATAGATTTAAGTGGTTTAAAAGGTCCACAAATTACGAGTAAAGTTTTTATTATTCTTTATTTTGTGCCAATGGTTTTATTCTTATTTGTGAAAGATTCAACTTCTTATATGTTTATAGCTTTATTTGGCTTGATTGGTATATCAGGTCTTATAAAAAAAGTATTACCAGAGTTTATTCGAAAAAGACAAAGAAATAATTCATTAGAAAATTCTGTAGATTTGATTGCTTATGGTTTCTTTCATAGTGATCTACAAAAGATTTTTAGCCTTTTACTTATTTCTTTATTATCTTCTGTTTTACTTACATGTATTACAGTCTATACATTAAAACAGCCACTTGTTTCAATGGTTGCTTTAATGTCTTATGTTTCCGTGATGATTTTAATGGCTTTAACGATTGTCTTTAAAATAGGAATGGAACTTTATAAAAGAAAAGGAAACTTTGAAAATCTTTGCTGTTTAGGATTTTCTATTGAACAATTAAAAAGAATCATAAAAAAAGAAATGATTTGTTTCTATGGTGTTATTCTTTTACTTCCATTATCCTATCAAATCATTATCTTATGTAATTTACTTCTAAGAGCTAAAATTACGTTCTATTTATTTTTAATTATTTTATTAATTCAAATTGTTCCATTATTAATAAGCTATTTATTAAGTATCAAACTTTATAAGAGTATTTTACCAACATCTATCATTATGGAAAAATAATTATTTAAAGAATCTTTTAAAAAAGGATTCTTTTTTCTTTACTTCAAAAGGATTACATGGCTGATTTTCTTTTAAATCATAGAATTGAACTTCGTGATTTTCCGTATCAAAAATACAATAAGTAGGATGAGGATAATTTCCTCTAGGAAAAGTTACACTTCCTGGATTAATAAAAAGAGTATTTTCTTTTTTATAACAAGTAGGATTATGACTGTGACCAAAACAAACAACATCTATTTTATGATTTAATGCATATTGTTCTAAATCATACATAGATTCATCTATATGAAAAAGATGACCATGACAAATAAAAAAATTTAAACCATCGATTGTAAGGGTTAAATCTTTGGGAATATCCGCAAAATCATTATTTCCTCTTACATTATAGAAATTATCTATTTCTAAAGGAGAATAAGGCATATAAATATCACCACAGTGAATGTAATAATCAGCTGGATGTTGGTTGATGAAGTTTAAAAGAGTTTGTTTTGTCATTGAATGGCTATCGGATAAAATCATAATTTTCATAAATGTACCTCCGTTAAATATGCTATAATTATTTTATCATAAAATAAGAAAGAGAGGTATTTTATGGATTCTTTTATTCAGTTTAAAGATGTCAAAAAGACATATAAAGTAGGAGATATTGAAATTCATGCAAGTAATGGTGTGAATTTTGAAGTTAATAAAGGAGAATTTGTAGTTATTGTAGGTCCTAGTGGGGCTGGAAAAACAACGATTTTAAATCTTCTTGGAGGAATGGATCAAGCAACAAGTGGATCTATTATGGTTGATGGTCAAGATGTGGCTTTATATGATGAAAAGAAATTAACACAATATCGAAGAGATGATATTGGTTTTGTGTTTCAATTTTATAATCTTGTGCAAAACTTAACAGCTTTAGAAAATGTTGAACTTGCTTCACAAATATCTAAAGATCCTTTAGATGAAAAAATGGTTTTAAAAAGGGTAGAGCTAGAAAATCGTATGAATAACTTTCCTACGCAATTATCAGGTGGAGAACAACAACGTGTAGCAATTGCTAGAGCGATTGCGAAAAATCCTAAATTACTTTTATGTGATGAACCAACGGGAGCTTTAGATTATTTAACAGGAAAAGCTATTTTAGCTTTGCTTAGAGAAATGTGTGATAAGTATAAAATGACAGTTGTTGTGATTACTCATAATAGTGCTTTAGCTCCAATGGCAGATCGTGTGATTCATTTAAAAAATGGAAAGGTTGATCAAATGTTTTTAAATGAACATCCTCAACCTATTCAAGAAATTGAGTGGTAATAATGAAAAGAAATGCTTATGTTAAAAATCAAATAAGAATTATTAAAAAAACAAAAGCACGATTTTTATCTATTTTTTGTATTGTTTTTTTAGGAGCTTCATTTTTTGCAGGACTTCGACAAAGTCCTTTGATTATGAAAGAATCAATGCACGATTATTTACAAACATATAAATGGAATGATTTGAACTATATTGCAACATATGGTTTTGATGAATCTATTATTCAAAAAGTTGAAAAAGTAAAAGGAGTAGAAGCTGTTGATTATGGTTTTCGCTTTGATGCTTTAATGTCATATGATGAAAAAGCAAATATCGGGATGACAGTTTATAGTGATGATGATTTTTCAAAGGGGGTAGACCTACCTGAATTATTAAAGGGAAGATACCCTCAAAAAGATAATGAATGTTTGATGGATTATCAGTATATAAAAAAATCATCTTTGAAATTAAATAATCAAATTACTTTAGAAAATGATTATGGTAAAAAAGAATATAAAATTGTAGGAATCATTAATGATAGTCGTTATGTAAGTAATTTAGAAAGAGGTACAAATAGTTTAGGTGATGGGAATAATAGTGGGTTTATTCTTGTTTTAAATCAAGGAAATGAACATATGGCTGTTCCTGATGAATTGTTTGATTTACATGATCAAAAGACTTTTTATAATGATTTGCGTATTCATTTAAAAAATGAAAATCATTTATATGAATTTGATGATGATTATGATGAGTATGTAAAACCAATCAATAAAAAAATCAAAGCAATTTTAAAAGATTATAATCTTGATTTTTACAATCAAACAAAAGAAGATGCTTTGAATAAAATAGCTGATGGTGAAAAAGAGTATCAAGATGGTCTAAAACAATATCAAGAGGGAATGGATGCTTATCAAAATGGTATGAATCAATATCTTGATGGTAAAAAACAATATGATCAAGGATATCTTCAATATCAACAAGGTTTAAAAGAATACCAAAGTGGTTTAAAACAATATCAAGCTGGTTTAAGTCAATATCAAACAGGGTATCAAAAATACCAAGAAGGACTTAAACAATACCAAGCAGGTTACCAGACTTATTTAGATTATGTCGAAAAAGTTGGTCAATATGATACATCTATCCAAACTGTTGAAGCTGCGTTAAGTCAATTTGGTGGTTATGAACAAGCTAAAAATATTCCAAGTGATTCACCTTATTATCAACAAGCACAAACTTTGATTGTAAGCTATGATCAATTAAAACAAAATGAATCACAAATCAATACTTTAAAAACACAATTACCTGTTATTAAACAAGAACTTGATCAAAATAAAACGGTTTTAGATCAAACAAATGCTCAACTTGTACAAAGTAAACAACAATTAGATGCCTCAAATCAAAAAATAAAGGCTTCTAAAGCTCTTTTAGATCAAACAGGAATCAAACTTGCTGATTCTAAAAAACAATTAGACGAAGCTAAAAATACTTTAGATAGTAACTTACCACAATTAGAAGAAGCTAAAGTAAAATTAGATCAAGCACAAAGTGATTTAAATGAAGCTAAACAACAAGCAGCTGATTTACAAAAAGGAAAGATCATTACCTTAACTAAAAATGAAAGCGCAGCAATCTTAAGTTATAGTGGTAACTGTGATTCAATCTCAGCTTTATCAATTCTGTTCCCAGTGCTCTTTTTCTTAGTAGCAGCTCTTGTTTCAATGACAACAATGACAAGAATGGTTGAAGAACTAAGAGTACAAAATGGAACATTAAGAGCGTTGGGCTATAAGAAAAAAGATGTGATTATGCAATATTTGATCTATGCTTTTCTAGCAACATTCTTTGCTAGTAGTATTGGAATTGTTTTTGGAACATATTTCTTCCCAAGTATTATTTACTATTTATATCGTATTATGATGTTTGATATAGGAGCACCAACACGTATTATTTTTGAACTAGCAACATGTATACAAACATATATTATTTCAGTCGTGATTATTTTATTTGTCACTTTTATGGTCTGTTATAAAGAATTACAAGCTGTTCCAGCACAAATTTTAAGACCGAAAGCGCCTAAGCTAGGGAAAAGGATATTACTTGAAAGAATTACTTTTATTTGGAAGAGATTATCATTTAATCAAAAGGTAACAATGAGAAATATCTTTAGATATAAAAAGAGATTCTTTATGTCTGTTATTGGAATAGCAGGTTGTACAGCATTGATCGTTATTGGATTTGGAATCAAGTATTCTGTTTCTCCACTAGCAAGCGAACAATATGGCAATATGTGGATTTATGATGGTGTTGTAAATTATAAAGATGATTTAACAGCAACGACAAAAAAACAAGCACAAGATGATTTTAAAGGGCAATCTCAAGTGAAATCAACAACGGGTATTTACAATAAAACGATCACGATTGATCAACAAATGGTAACGGTTGAAATTCCAAGTGAAACAAAAGATTTTGATCAATATATTCATATGAGTGATTATCAAACAGGCAAGACTTTAAATCTTAAAGATGATGGTGTTTACATCAATGCAAAACTTGCTGAAATATTAGATTTAAAAGTTGGTGATCAACTTACATTATCGTTAGATAATAAAGATTATAAAGTAAAAATTGCAGGTATTTATAAGCTTTATTTTAGACATTATATTTATATGTCTCCAAAATACTATGAAAACTTAACCAAAGATGAAGTTCATTATAATAGCCAATATTTTAAATTAAATAAAAAAGTAAGTGAAAAGAAACTTACAAATTATTGTGATCATCATGAAAATATTACTTCTATTCAATATGTCAGTGGTATTTCAGAAGGATTCTATAGTCAAATGGAAAGTTTAGATAGTGTTGTCTTTATTTTAATTGTTTGTGCAGGTGCACTTGCGTTTATTGTTTTATATAATCTAACAAATATTAATATTCAAGAAAGAAAAAGTGAAATTGCAACGATTAAGGTTTTAGGTTTCTATCCAAAAGAAGTCTATGATTATGTCTTTAGAGAAAACATTATTTTAGCCTTTATTGGTTCGATTGTTGGACTTGGTCTTGGTAAGATTATTCATACTTATTTGATTAGAACGGTTGAAGTAGATATGGCGATGTTTATTAGAACAGTTAATATCAGATGCTATATGATTGCTATTATTTTAACAATGGCATTTACATTCTTAATTAATCTTTATATGCGAAGAGTTCTTAAAAAAATAGACATGGTTGAGTCTTTGAAAAGCATAGAGTAATCATAAATATTATTTAGGATTACGTAAAATTAAGGATTTTTTCAAAAAAAATTAAAAAAAATTGAATCTTCTAAATCCCTTGCTATGGTTGACATTCAAGGGATTTACTACTTGTATAGACAGGGCAAAGGGTGGATTTTTAGTTGATTTTACGTTATAATACGTTTGTATTTGTTGAAAGGAGGAGACGAATGGAGAGAAATATTAAGGAAAGAGTTAGTCAATATGTAGATGAAAACAAAGTCAAAGAGAAGTTAACTCAGTTTTTCCAAGAAAAAATTGTCAATAGAAAAGCGATGTTTATACCTATTACAGGTGTTGCAACATTTATGTTAGTAGGATACGCTGCTGCTGATACAAAAGCACCAGAAATCACATCTGATCAAATTGAGGTTCCTTATGGAGAAAAATTTGATGTTGATACTGTAGATGTAACTGACAATCGTGATAGCAGAGAAGACATTCAAGTAAGTGCCGATCTTGCATCATTAAATGTTGAACAATTAGGAGATTATAAGGTTACTGTAACATCTACTGATTCATTTAATAATGAAACAACAAAAGAAGTTACAGTAAAAGTAGTGGATCAAGAAGGTCCAAAATTTGAAACTTTAGGTTCAAATGAAGGTTATGTAGTTGAAGTTCCTGTTAATGGAAGTAGTGATTTATCAAGTTATGTAAAAGCAACTGATAATGTAGATGGTGATGTAACTCCATTTATTGAAGCAGATAAAACTTTAGATACTTCTAAATTAGGGACACAAACAATTACATTAAAAGCCACAGATGTTTCAGGAAATGAAACAGAAAAAACAATTGATTTTGCTGTGACTGATGATGATGCACCAGTGATTACATTGAAAAATGGTGCAGATGTTACATTAAATTATGGGTCAGATTTTAACTTATCTGATTATGTAGATGTTGCAGATAACTTTGATGGTGTCCTTCAACCTCAAGTAGAAGGAAGCATTGATAACCATAAAGAAGATGGTGTACAAACTTTAACAATTAAAGCAACTGATTCATCTGGTAATGAATCTTCTGCTCAATTGAATGTTGCTGTAAAAGATACAGAAGCACCAAAAATTTCTTTATCAAAATCAGAAGTTTCTGTAAACGTAGGAGCAAGTTTAGATTTATCTAACTACTTATCAAGTGCAACTGATAATAAAGATGGAGATGTAAAAGGAAAAGTATCAATTCCTTCTGTAAAGACTTCAAAAGCTGGTTCTTATACAGCTACTTATACAGTAAGTGATGCTGCTGGAAATCAAGGTAGTGCGTCATTAACTGTAAAAGTTAATGCGGTACGTACTTCTTCTAAGAAAGGTTCTGTAGCTATTGGTACTACTTCTAGACCAAATTATTACGGAACATCAGTTGTAGGTGCTGCCTATTCAAGACTTGGGTGCCCTTACGTATGGGGTGCTGAAGGACCAAATACATTTGACTGCTCTGGTCTAGTAAAATGGTGTTATGCTAAAGCTGGTAAATCTTTACCACATTCATCAAGTGCGATGAAATCATCTGGTACTGTAATCAGTATTTCGAGTGCACAACCTGGGGATATCTTATGGAGACCAGGACATGTAGCAATTTATATTGGTGGTAACCAATACATTCATGCTCCACAAACTGGAGATGTTGTAAAAGTTTCATCTGGTGTAAGTAGCTTTACATGCGCAATTAGACCTTAATATTAAAAAGTCGTGGAAAAATCACGGCTTTTTTTGTACTTTAAAAGAATATATTTTTAATAATGAATGAAACTAATTATTGATTGTTTGGGTATAATAAAATTAAAAAAAGATTGATAAATTCTACAAATTTGCATTTTCAAATAAAATGTGTTATGATAATAGACGGTTAAAAAAATTCAAAAGGAGAACATTATGAAAACAGACATACAGACCAAGCTCAAAACATTGTTTGATGAGAAAATTAAAAACAGAAAAGCAATGTTTATTCCAATCGCTGGGGTAGCTGCATTTATGTTAGTAGGTTATGCTGGTGTGGATCATGAAAAGCCTGAGATTGTATCAAGTCATATTCAAATTCCTTACGGTGAAAAGTTTGATACGGATGCAATTGATGTTGTTGATAATCATGATAGTAGAAGTGAGCTGTTAGTAGAAGCTGATGATGATTCCTTAGATGTTAAACAATTAGGAACATATCAAGTTGAAGTGCGTGCAACAGATCAGTTTAATAATACTGATGTTAAAACAATTCAAGTAGATGTTGTTGACGAAGAAGCACCAAAATTAAAAATGTTAGGTGCAAATGATGGATATTATATTGAAGTACCAGTTTATGGTAGTCAAGATTTATCTTCATATATTAAAGCAGTGGATAATGTAGATGGAGATGTGACACCATTTATCGAAAGTGATAAACAATTAGATACTTCAAAACAAGGAACACAAACAATTAATGTTTCAGTAAGTGATAATAGTGGTAATACAACTGAAGAAGCGTTTAAATTCTTTATTGCTGATATGCAAGCTCCAGAAATTACTTTAAAATCAGGAAGTGATATTACAGTAGATTATGGTAGTGAATTTAAATGGCAAGACTATGTATCAATTAGTGATAACTTAGATACAAATATTGAACCTAAAGTAGAAGAAACAATTGATACTAAACAATTAAATCAACAAAAAGAAATGACAATTATTGCTACTGATGGTGCTGGTAATTCATCAAAAGTAACATTGAATGCTACTGTTAAAGATATTACTGGACCAAATATCGTTTTATCAACAAATAAAGTATCTGTTGATAAAGGAAGCAATGTTGATTTAAAATCATATATTACATCTGCCGTAGATAACTTAGATGGTGATATGAAAGATAAGATTTCATTCAATACAATTGATACTTCTACAACAGGAGTAAAGACAGTCACATATACAGGTGTGGATTCAGCAGGTAATAAATCAGAAGTACAATTACAAGTGGAAGTAACATTCTCTGGAGAAAGAATTGTTAATACAGGTCTTTCTAAAACAGGATGTCCATATGTATGGGGATCAACTGGTCCTAATTCATTCGATTGTTCAGGATTTACACAATGGGTATATAGACAAAATGGTATTTATATTCCAAGAACTTCATCAGAACAAAAAGCTGCTGCTAAAAAAGTAGTAAGTTTATCTGAACTTGAAGTTGGAGATATTTTATGGCGTTCAGGACATGTAGGAATTTATATTGGAAATGGACAATATGTTCATGCACCACATACAGGAGATGTTGTTAAAGTTTCTTCTGGTGTAGGTAAATTTACATGTGGACTTAGATATCAATAAAGGTTTCGATTTGAAACCTTTTTTTTTGTCTTTAAAAACGATATAATATATCTAAAGAGGGTGATTTTTTGTATATTGCAACAAGTAGTCAATTAAAAAGATATGATCAAGCATTGTTAGATTATGGCTATTCAATTGAGCAATTAGTAGATAAAGCCAGTGATTGTTTATTGAAACATTTTGATAAGTATCAATGTATTATGATTGTTTGTGGGCCAGGGAATAATGGTGCTGATGGGATTTCATTAGGAATTAAATTACACCAAGAAGGTAAAGAGGTATTACTTTGCTTAACTGGAAAAGAAGAAAAACTCAGTCAAGCAAATAGATATTATCTTGACCAAGCACAATCTTTATCGATAGAGTGTTTATTTGTAAGTGAAGAAACACTTGAAGAATTTCAAAAAAGTGTTCCACATTTTGATGTGGTAGTTGATGCATTATTTGGCTTTGGACTTAATAGTGATTTAAGAGGAATTGTTAAATATGTTGTTGATCTTATAAATAATATAGAGGTAGATGTTATTGCGATAGATATTCCTACAGGTTTAAATCCTGATACAGGAAAACCTTATAATAGCTGTATTTGTGCGTATCAAACAATAACGTTAACAGCTTATAAGCTTGCTTTTTTAAATCTAGAGAGTGAAATGTATACAGGGAAAGTGATTTTAGAATTATTAGATGCTAAATCTTTTCATGAAGAAATGCTATTTTCACAACCAATTGATTTTAAATGGGCTAAATATCATATAAAAGAACGTTTATATGATGGACACAAAGGAACTTATGGAAGAATTATGCATGTAACAGGGTGCTATCATTATCGAGGAGCTGCACTTTTAGCAGCTAAAGCAGCTGTTTATGCTGGAAGTGGATTGGTTACGGTTTGGTCTAATGAAAAAGTAATTGATTCTTTAAGTTTATTTTGTCCAGAGGCAACATCATGTCAAAGACATTATTTTGATGAACATTTATTACAAGGGAAAGATGCAATTCTTATAGGAAGTGGACTTGGTTTAAATGAAGATAGTGAACGTTTTGTCTGTGAACTTTTAAATCATACACAAGTTCCAGTTGTGATTGATGGTGATGCCTTGACCATTCTTGCAAAACATCCAGAGTTATTAGAAAATCATCATTCCTCTTGGATTTTAACACCACATCATGGAGAATTTAAAAGATTTGTGGATTTTAAGCAAACAAGTGAAATGGTAGATCAAGCGAATGCATTTGCAAAAAAATATCATGTTACCTTAGTTTTAAAAGGTCCACATACTCTTATTAGTGATGGAAATGAAACATATCGTATTATGTCAGGAAATAAAGGAATGTCATCTGCAGGTATGGGGGATACACTTGCTGGAATTATTAGTAGCTTTTTAGGACAAGGTTATTTGCCAAAAGATACGGCTATTTTAGGAACGTATTTGCATGGTTTATGTGGTGATGAAGTCTATAAAGAAAATTATACGGTTGTTGCTTCAAAAGTAATTGACCAAATTCCTCAAATGATGAAAAAAATGAAACAAGATTGATTACGAAACGCGTTCGTTTCGTAATTTTTTTACCTTTTTTAAAAAATAAAAAGAAAAATATCAAAAAATTGTCTATATAATAGTAGGAAAAATTAAATAGAAAAAGTATTAGAAATCACATTAAATGATCATATCACCATGATTGATAAACTCTGTAAAAGAATATTAGGACATCCTGAAATCTTAGGAAGA
>ERZ827037.2644-NODE-2644-length-14226-cov-4.308800_pt1 | contig 14226 bp, 12 predicted proteins | sample MGYA00519924_ERZ827037 | MGnify/ENA primary metagenome ERZ827037 (study PRJEB31778, sample SAMEA3449250) | human gut metagenome | biome: human gut; feature: human-associated habitat; material: faeces | place: United Kingdom | collected 2010/2012 ...
TTCGGATGATCTCCTGAAACTCCTCCGGCAGCGGGCAGGAGAGTTCCACCATCTCCCCGGTCCGGGGATGGACGAAGCGCAGCCCCACCGCGTGGAGGCACTGGCCCTGGAGGCCGGGGACGGGCTTTTTCGCGCCGTACACGGTGTCCCCCAGGATGGGGTGGCCGATGCTCGCCATGTGGACCCGGATCTGGTGGGTGCGTCCCGTCTCCAGACGGCAGCGCACATGGGTAAAGCCCGGGTACCGGGCGATAACCTCCCAATGGGTCACCGCGCTGCGGCCGTTCGCCACCACCGCCATTTTCTTCCGGTCCACCGGATGGCGGCCGATGGGGGCGTCCACAGTGCCGCTGTCCTCTTTCAGGTTCCCCACCACCACGCACTCGTAGGTCCGGGCCAGGGTGTGGTCCTGGAGCTGGGCCGAGAGCTTTTGGTGGGCATAGTCGTTTTTCGCCGCGATGATGAGGCCGGAGGTGTCCCGGTCGATGCGGTGGACGATGCCCGGCCGCAGTTCCCCGCCGATGCCGGAGAGGGAGTCCCCGCAGTGGTAGAGCAGGGCGTTGACCAGCGTGCCGTCCGGGTGGCCGGGGGCCGGGTGGACCACCAGGCCCTTGGGCTTGTTCACCACGATGACGTCCTCATCCTCGTAGACGATGTCCAGGGGGATGTTCTGGGGGACCACATCCACCGGTTCCGGGTCCGGCAGCGTGACGCACACCGTCTCGTCCCCCTGGAGGCGGGTGTTTTTCGCGGCGGGACGGCCGCCGCAGGTGACCTGGCCCTCCTCCAGCAGCCGGGCGGCAGCGGAGCGGCTCACGCCCTCCAGCTGTCCCGCCAGCCACGCGTCCAGCCGGGCGCCGGCGTCCTCAGCCGTTGCTTTGAGAATCCGCTGTTCCATGGTGCCCTTCCCTCTTGTCGTATTTTTCGTAGAACCACAGGTAGTAGACCACCGCCAGCACGGCGCCGACCACGATGCAGCAGTCCGCCACGTTGAACACCGGGTAGTGGATGAACTCCAGGTTGAACATGTCCACCACATAGCCCAGCCGCACCCGGTCCACGATGTTGCCCACGCCCCCGGAGATGATGAGGGCCCCGGACACCACGCCCAGAGGGTGGCGGACGATCCGCCGGATCAGCACCGCCGCCACCGCCAGCACGATGAGGCTCGTCACCGCCACCAGCACCCAGCGCATCCCGGAAAAGCTGGACCAGGCGGCGCCGTAGTTGTGGACGGTGCGCAGCTCCACCACTCCGGGCAGCAGGGGCTGGGCCTCACCCAGGGGGATGTTCACGGTCACATAGTGTTTGAGCCACTGGTCCAGCCCCAGCAACGCTGCGGCCAGAAGGGCGGAACAGACATAGAGCATAGCGCGGTTCTCCTTCGCGGTTTTGGATTTGGTATCAGTGTACACGGCCCGGAAAAGCAAGTCAAGGGCCCGGTGCCTGAAGCACCGGGCCCCTGGATGGTCTCAGAACTGGGGCAGCTTTGCCACCACGGCAGCGCAGCGGGGGCACAGGGTGGGATGGTCCGCATCCTCGCCCACGCGGGTGGAGTGCATCCAGCACCGCTCGCACTTTTCGCCCTTGGCCTCGCTGACCTCCACGGTCAGTCCGGGGTAGGACGTGCCGGTGCCGGACACGGAGTCCGCCGCCACGTCGGCGTTGGAGATCTGGCAGTCGGAGACGATGAACAGCTCCGCCAGGTTCAGGTCTGCCACCTGCATCAGCACGGAAGCGGTCTCGCTGTCGGCGGCATGGAGGGCCACATGGGCCTCCAGGGCCTTGCCGATCTTCTTCTGGGCACGGGCGGCCTCCAGCACGGCGTTGACGTCGTCCCGCAGCTTTTCCACCACCGCCCACTTCTCCATGGCCTTGTCGTCCAGAGCGTAGTCGGTGAAGGGCTTGTTCATCTCGTTGAACACCACGTTCCGGCCGTCGTCACCGGCGCGATGGGGCATGGACTGCCAGATCTCATCGCAGGTGAAGGCCAGGATGGGCGCCATGATCTTGGTCATGGTGTCCAGGATCAGGAACAGGGCCGTCTGGGCGCTGCGGCGCTTGGCGCCGTCCTTTTCCTCGCAGTAGAGCCGGTCCTTGATGATGTCCAGATAGAAGTTGGACATATCCACCACGCAGAAGTCGTTGACGGCGTGGGTCACCACCAGGAACTCATAGTCGTCGTAGGCCTTGAAGCACTTTTCGATGAGCTGGTTCAGGCGGGTGACGGCCCAGCGGTCCAGCTCCTCCATCTCGGCGGCGGGGGTCAGGTGGTCGGCGTCGAAGCCGTCCAGGTTGCCCAGGCAGTACCGGGCGGTGTTGCGGAACTTCAGGTAGTTCTGGGAGAGCTGCTTGAAGATCTCGTGAGAGCAGCGGACGTCGGCGTGGTAGTCGGCGCTGGCGGCCCACAGGCGCAGCAGGTCCGCGCCATACTGGTTGATGATCTCTGCCGGGTCCATGCCGTTGCCCAGGGACTTGTGCATGGCTCTGCCCTCGCCGTCCACGGTCCAGCCGTGGGTGACGCACTCCTTGAAGGGCGCGCCCTTGCCGAAGGCGCCCACAGCGGTCAGCAGGGCGGACTGGAACCAGCCGCGGTACTGATCCAGGCCCTCCAGGTACATGGTGGCGGGCCAGAAGCCCTGGTCCCGCTTCATGGCGGCGAAGTGGGTGGAGCCGGAATCGAACCAGCCGTCCAGGGTGTCGGTCTCCTTGGTGAAGCCGGTCTTGCCGCCGCAGTGGGGGCAGGTGAAGCCCTCCGGCAGGAATTCCTCAGCCTCCTTGGCAAACCAGGCGTTGGAGCCCTCCTTGGCAAAGAGGTCGGAGATGGCGGCGATGGTCTCGTCGTTGCAGATGGGCTTGCCGCAGTCCTTGCAGTAGACCACGGGGATGGGCAGGCCCCACTTGCGCTGACGGGAGATGCACCAGTCGTTGCGCTCCCGGACCATGGACTTCATCCGGTCGATGCCCCAGCCGGGCACCCAGCGCACGTCGTCGCAGGCGGCGCAGGCTTCGTCCTTGAAGGACTCCACGGAGCAGAACCACTGGGGCGTGGCCCGGAAGATGATGGGGCCCTTGCAGCGCCAGCAGTGGGGATAGGAGTGGACGATGTCCTCGCTGGCGAAGAGCATGCCGCTCTCCTTCATATCGTTCAGGATCACGGGGTTGGACTCGTCGGTCTTCATGCCGGCGTACTTGCCGGCGTACTCGGTGTGGCGGCCCTGGTCGTCCACGGGCACCACCATGTCCATGCCGTAGCGCTTGCAGGTCTCATAGTCGTCGGCGCCGAAGCCGGGAGCGGTGTGGACGCAACCGGTACCGGAGTCCATGGTGACGTAGTCCGCCAGCAGCAGACGGGAGGTCTTGGGCAGGAAGGGATGGTCCGCCAGCATGTTCTCGAAGAAGGCGCCGGGATGGGTCTCCAGGATCTCATAGGTCTCAAAGCCGCCCAGCTTCATGACCTTCTCCGTCAGGGCCTCGGCCATGATATACATCTCACCGTTGGGGGCCTTCACCACGGCATAGGACTCCTCGGGATGCAGCGCGATGGCAAGGTTGCCCGGCAGGGTCCAGATGGTGGTGGTCCAGATCACGAAGAAGAGCTTGGACTTGTCGTACTGGCTGAGCTTGCCGCAGTCATCGTGCATGGGGAACTTCACATACACGGTGGTGCAGGGGTCGTCCTGATACTCGATCTCGGCCTCGGCCAGGGCGGTCTCATCGTGGGGGCACCAGTACACGGGCTTGAAGCCCTTGTAGATATAGCCCTTCTTGTACATCTCGCCGAAGACCTTCACCTCCTCGGCCTCAAAGCCGGGGTTCATGGTGGCGTAGGGGTGCTCCCAGTCGCCCAGGACGCCCATGCGCTGGAAGCCCTCGCTCTGCACGTCCATATAGTGGCGGGCAAAGTCGTGGCAGGCGGAACGGAAATCGGGGATGCTCATGGCCTTGTGGTTGAGCTTGTTCTGCTTGATGATGGCGGACTCGATGGGCATGCCGTGGTTGTCCCAGCCGGGGATATAGGGGGTGTAGTAGCCCCGCATGGCGTAGGAACGGGTGATGAAGTCCTTGATGGACTTGTTCAGGGCATGGCCCATGTGCAGCGCGCCGTTGGAGAACGGAGGGCCGTCGTGGAGGTTGAAGAGGGGCTTGCCCTCATTCTTCTTGAGCAGCTCGTTGTACACGTCCTGCTCCTTCCACCGGGCCAGCATCTCCGGCTCCCGCTTGGGCAGGCCCGCCCGCATGGGGAAGTCGGTCTTCGGCAGATTGATGGTCTTGTTGTAGTCCATGGTTTCTGATTCCTCCTATATGGTAAATGGTCTTTCTTCTGGATCGTCCGGCACCGTCCGCTTTTCCGCCGCGGGGACGGTTTCCTCATGCCCCGCTGAAAAAGAAAAAACGCCTTGCCTCTTTTGCAAGAGACAAAGCGTTTTGAAAACACTCTGCGGTACCACTCTCGGTTGCCGTCCCCTTACGGAAGGCGGCCGCTCACAGCCTGCTGCACAGGCCGACGGAATAACGCCCGTCACACGTCCACGCCTACTCGCGTCGTCTTTCAGCAGGAGGCTCCAAGGTGATTTTCACGCGCCGTCCCTCTCCGCCTTTCACCGTCACGGCGGCTCTCTTTGCAGGTTCCGATGCGCTACTCGTCCTTATCTACGCCATTGTATTCGATTACCCGACCATCATATCATGTTTTGCGGGTTTGTCAACCGCTGGCGTGAGAATTTTCTTCTTTTTCCCGCGGAAAGCCGTCTCACTCCGCCACCAGCGTCTCCACTGCCTGGCGCAGTGTCTCGGCGCCGCCCACATTTCCCGGGAAAATCACGTAGGGGATGCCGGGGAACTTGCTGCCCGGGTCGGTCTGCCACACGGGGATGCCGGGGCAGATCTGGCCCAGCACGTTGGCCTTTTTCACGCCCAGGGCGTCGGTGCCGATGGTGCTGGAGGTGATGCCGCCCTTGGCGATCAGGAAGGCCGGGGTGACCTTCAGACGGGCCACCAGGCTCTGGACGCCGTGGCTGATCTTCACGCTGCGGACCAGGGCGCTCTCCTTGGTGTCGTTTTCCACCGTCAGAAGACGGCGGTTGGTATAGCACACCGCCACCTTGCCGGCCAGGATGGCCTCCTCTTCCAGGGCCACGCACCGGTCCACCTCAGCAGAGAGGGCCTCGTCCCCCTGGAGCACCAGATCGCTCTGGAACTCGATGGGCACTGTGCAGGGCAGCTCCAGCAGCGCCTGAAGCTGGGCGGTGGTCTTCTGGGTGTGGCTGCCCACCACCACCAAGCCGCCGGTGTGGGTGTCCACGGTCACCATGTCCTGCCGTTTGAGCAGGGGGATGTCCGTGATGCCGCCCACCACTTTCACAAGCTCCGCCGCCGTCCGGAACATAAACGTCTTGCCCCGGGCCATGGCCCGGTACAGCGCCACGGCGAATACCTTTACGTCGCACGCGTCGATGGCGTTGACGCAGACCTTGTTGAAATCCGTCACCGCCATCAGCTTTTCCACGATGCCGTCGTAATCCTGGGCCCGCAGCTCCTCCAGGGAGATGCAGGTGACACTGGAGGCCGGGTAGCGGCCGCCGGTCTTTTCCTCAATGTAGCCGGGCAGGTCGGAGTGGGTGTAGCCGAAGCTCTTGTCCTTGGCAAACTCCGTCTGGGCGGCGGGCACCAGCTCGTCGCCGTACTGGACGTAGTGGGTGTTGCCGATGGTGAAGCGCCCGCCCGCCTTGAAGAAGGGGCACAGGATCTCCCCGTCCACATGGCGGCCGGCATCCTCCAGCCCCTGGCGCAGCAGCTCCGTCTCCAGCGGGTAGTGGCCCCGGAGGGTGGAGTCGCTGCGGCTCATGATGAGATAGTGCTGCCCGGTGCGGGCGGCGGCCTCCGCCGCGTTGGCGGCGATCTGGCGGTGGACGGCGGTGGTCTCCTCCACGGTCAGGCCCCGGCTGTTGGTGAGGATGTAAAAGAGCTTCCGGGGCTCCTGAAGGCCGCTGCAGATGCTCTCCACCGTCCAGTCGGTGTACACCGAGATGTCATGGACCGTCTGGACCCCGGTGGGGTCGTCGTCCAGCACGATGAACTTGGTGTCGTCCGCCTCGATCTCCCGGCGCAGCAGCGCGTCCACCGCCGCCGTGTCCACGGCGGGGAACTCCTTGAGGATCTCCGCGGAAATGGTGGTCTCCATCACTGCTCCCTCCCCTTTTTACTGCGCTTCGCTGCGGACCTCGACGCCGGCCAGCTGCTCGAAGTACTGGACGTATCCGGCATGGTCGTCGTCCATGTGGCCGGAGACCTTCAGCGCCTGCTGGATCTCGAAGAGCTCTGCCGTCAGAGGCAGGGGCACATCGATCTCATGGGCGGTGGCCAGGACGTTCTTGATGTCCTTGTGGTTGACCCGGATGGTTCCGCCGGGCTTGAAGTTGCGGGCACACATCATGGGCGCCTTGGCATCCAGCACGGTGCTGCCGGCAAGGCCGCCCCGGATGGCCCGGTAGACCTTCATGGGGTCCACGCCGGCCTTGGTGGCCAGCACCAGCGCCTCGGACACGGCGGCGATGTTCAGATTCACGATGATCTGGTTGGCAAGCTTCGTGACGCTGCCGGCGCCGGGGCCGCCGATGAGCAGCGCGCTGCTGCCCATGCACTGGAAGGCAGGCATCAGCCGGTCGAAATCCGCCTGGTCGCCGCCGCACATGATGGCAAGGGTGCCGGCGATGGCACCGGGCTCACCGCCGGAGACCGGGGCGTCCACAAAGCCCACGCCCATCTCCTTGAGGCGGCGGTAGCACGTCTGGGACTCGCCGGGGGTGACGCTGGACATGTCGCACACCACCTGGCCGGGCCGCAGCGCGGAAGCCACGCCGTTTTCCCCGAAGAGCACCTCCTGGACGATGGCGCCGGTGGGCAGGATGGTGAAAATGATGTCACAGGCCTTGGCCAGATCCGTGTAGCTGCCGGACTCCGCTCCCTGCTTGCGGAGCTCTTCCACCACGGCCTCGTTCAGGTCGCTGACCATCACCTGCTGTCCGCCTTTGAGCAGGTTCTCCGCCATGGGGCGGCCCATAATTCCAAGTCCGATGAACCCAAGTTTGCCCATCTTGATCGTCCTCCTGTTTCCATCCCTCGGGATGGTTTGAATTTGTACCGCGGGCACGGCGGTCCGGCGGCTTTGTTGCCTCCAGTATATTGCATACCGGTATACCGGTCAAGAAAAAGTTGCGTTTTGTAATCGTTTTTCTGAAAATCAGCGTTTTGCGCAAAAATTTTCTGCTTTTTTGTGAAAATAGCACTTGATTGGAATACCGGTATCCTGATAAGATACCAGCATATGGAGGAGGGAGCAGATCCATGGCAGGCTACACATTATTGCAGGAAGAAGCGTACACCCATATCAAAGAGCAGATCCTCTCCGGGGCGCTGCGGGAGGAGCAGATCTACTCGGAGACCAAGATCGCGGCCATGATCGGTATTTCCCGCACGCCGGTGAAGGACGCGCTGGTGCGGCTGAGTCAGGAACGGCTGGTGGATATTCTCCCCAGCCGGGGGTTCCGGCTCCACCGGATGTCCGAGGCCGACATCTGGGATACCTACCAGGTGCGCACGGCGGTGGAGGGCTTCTGCGTGGTGCATCTGGCCCACCGGAAGGACACGCCGGAGGGCCGGGCGGCCATCGCGGAGCTGGAGGAGAGCATCGCCCGCATGAAAGCCCTGGCGGAGGCGCCCATCGAAGAGCTCTGGCAGGAGGACCTGGCATTTCACCGGCGCCTGGTGGTCTTTTCCGGCAACCGGGAGTTTGCGCAGCTTTTTGAAAGCTGCAATCACCGCATGTCCGTCATCGCCAAGCAGAGCTTTCAAAGCCCCAACCGCCGTCAGGCAGCCATTGCAGAGCACCAGGCCATCCTGGATGCCGTCCGGGCCTGTTCCGGCCGGGATGATCTGACGGCGTACGGCGCGCTGCGGACCCACATGGAGGCGTCCCGGGACATCGTGCTCCGGGAAGATCCCTCCCGATAAGAAAAACAGGGAGCATGCCTTTGGGCATGCTCCCTGTTCGTTCTTTATTGATGCGGATGTACTGTCGGTGATCCGGGCACAGCGGCACCGTCACTGATACCGGTATTGCTTACCGGAATACTGGTCCACGTAGCGCAAAAACATCTCATGGCTGCGGAATTCCAGCAGCTGACAGCCTTCCTCCTCATGAAAGGATACAATGCGCCGCTGGGTATCCACCCAAACGCGCCACAGATTTTCCACAACGCAGTTTTGTTCCATGCACTACGCTCCCTTCCGCGCATCTGCTGATGCAGTGCTCCGTCTACTTATAAGACGATTCAGCAGGGCGATTTGTTTCACCGGTTTCCAGTTTTTTTTGCATTTTTTCAGGAATTTTCCGCTTCCATGGCATCTGCCACGTCCGTCCGGAAGGCGTCCCACGCCTCAGGGTGTTCCACATAATAGAGCGGACAGAGTTTTTCCGTCACATCGTAATGGCGGATCACATCCGTCTCCGGGTCCAGGTGAAAGGTCTCACACAGCCAGGCCGTCAGCTCCACCACCCGGTCGTAGGTCACCGGAGAGAACTCCCCCGTCTCATCGGGGTGGCAGACCTCGATGGAGACGGTATCGTCGTTGCGGGAGTTGGAGGCATAGGCGATCTCCGTCAAAGGGATGCACTGGAGCACTTCCCCCTCCAGCCCCACGATGAAGTGGCTGCTGGCGTACACGCCCTCGTCTCCGGAAGAAAGGGACTCAAAGTAATTGCGGTTGGCCTCCGCCGTGGTGCCGGGGTTGCCCACGTAGTGGATCACCACGCCGCGGATCTCCTCCAGCGGCGTGCCGGGCCGGGACCACTCGTTGACCGTAAGGTAGTCCTTCCGGACATAGGACGGCGTCTCGATGTCCTCCCCCGGCAGGCCCAGGAGCGCCCCATGCAGCCACACGGCGACACCGGCAGCCACGCACACCAGCGCCAGCACCAGCGCCGCGAAACGGGGATTCCATCTTTTTCCCCGCCCTTTCCGGCGGGAATGGGTTCGGGTGTTCATTGCTCAGGGATTCGCCTCCACTGCGGTCTCTGTTTTCCCGGAAGCCTCTGTATCGGACGGCGTCTGCCGCAGCAGGTCCAAGATCTCATAATTGTCCTGCTGTATCGGCTGCTCCGCCACCTGCTGGGAAAGCGCATAGATCTCCCCGTTGGTCAGCAGGGGCCGCTCGTCATTGATGATGCCGTACTGACGCAGCACAGCAATGGTCTCCGTATAGGCCGGCGTGATGTCAATGTTCAAGGAATTCAATCCGTCTTCCTTGGTATACCAGAACTCCAGGGAATTCTGATAGGTCTGCTCCCAGCCGTCCGCCATGAACATGACGCCGCCGGCCCGGCCCGCGTCAATATCCCGCAGGACCGCCTCCAGCACCGCCCGGGCCACCTTCTCCTCGAAGGGATAGCCGGAGCTGCTCCAGCCCCCGTCGCTATAAACGGTCTGCACATATGTCATGCTGCCGCCCGTCAGCTGGTCCAGCAGTTCCTGCTCCGTCAGTCCGCTGCTGTCCAGCACCACGGCCCGCTGCACGGCAGGTTCCTGTACCAGGGTCCCCAGCTGCGCCACCAGCGAGTCGGGGTCCTTCAGCTCTTCATAGGGGTAGAACAGCTCATAGCTGCGCCGCACCTGGGTCCGCCCCAGGTGATAGATCAGCGTCACGCTGCTCTGCCCCATAGTCTTCTGGACTTCGTCCGGATCACCGGAGTAGAAGCGGACCTTCCGCAGCTCCTCCTCTTCCTTGCCGGCGATCAGCGCCCGGTGCAGCTGCAAAACCCGTTCAATGGTCTCCGGGTCCTGTACGGTGCCGGAGATGTAGCTGTTTCCGCCAAAGGAAAACTCCACGCTCTGCACTGCCGCGGCGTCCGGCACCCGGGTTTCCACACCGGTCACATCCAGACCCACGCCGATCCCCAGCGCCAGGACCACCGCCGTCACAAACACGGCGCCCTTCCAGCCGCTGCGCAGCACCCGGAAGGACTTGCACAGCAGCATCTCCGCGCCGAAGAAGCCCACAAGTCCCAGTGCCACCATGCACACCAGCGCCAGCGGCAGCGCCGGAGACTTGACGCTTCCTTCGAAAAACTCGCTCCAGATCAGGTAGTAGAGCCACTGTCCCGCCGTCAGCGCCGCGCAGATGCCCAGGCCGAACCGGAACACATGCCGCGCCCAAGATACCGCCACCACGTCGCCCGCCGTTTCACTGCGGCGCACGCGGTAGATCGCCAGCGCCGCCCCGGCCAAAACCAGGCCCGCCAGAACGTAGACACCCAGCGTCCCCAGCCCCGTGACGGTATGGTCCACATCGCACCGCAGCTCCTCGTTCCAGGTGCCCGTGGCCTCCAGTCGGGCCATCAGCTGATAGGGCGGCGTCAGCCAGCGGACCCACGCGGGGGTGCCGCCGCCGTTGTACCCGTAGAGGAAGATGCTTCCCAGCATCTGCACTGCCTGGCACAGCGCCATCACGACCACATTCAGCGCCGTGTAAAATACCGGCACTGCCAGGATCTGTCCGGTAAACATGGTGCAGAACACCGCAAAGGAATAGAAGAACAGCATCTGCCCCGCAGCGCAGATAAACCACAGGCCGATGTTGCGCCACTCCAGCACACCGGCGGCGCCCTGGATGGCAGCGGCCAAAAGGCCCGTCACCGCAAGAGCGCTCAAAAACACGATGCAGCCGGCCAGATAGTGGGTGAAAAACAGTCCCTCCCGCCGGATGGGGAAGCTGTGCATCATCCCCACGCTGCGGGCGGAGCAGAGATAGGAAAAGAGGGCCATGGCGAAAAAGCAGCCAAAGACCAGCCCCATCCACAATCCCATCTCCGTGCCCATGCTCAGCAGATTGGAAACCGCCGCATCCACCAGCTGGATGGGGGTGTAATACCGGACGGAGGTGCCGAAGAGGGTTAAAAACTGGTTCAGCGGCACCGCCACCAGCCACACCGCCAGGTATGCGCACCACAGCGGCCAAAACCGGCACAGGTCCTTGCGCAGGAGTGTTCCGTTAAAGCACGATGTCTTTGACCGCATAATCCACACCTCCCAACTCGTAAATGAAGATCTCCTCCAGCGTCAGCGGCAGCGCATCCGCCAGCAGTGGATGATATGCCGCCACCCGGGCCGTGGCCTCCTCCGCCCCCATGCGCATGATGAGGGTGTGGACCCGGCCCACCCGGGAGGCGTGGAGCACCGGCAGATCCGCCGGCACCTCCGTGATCCCCTCCGGGAACACCACCTGGAGCTTAACCATGTTGTCCTGCAGCTGTGCCAGGGACCGCTCCAGCAGCACCCGGCCCCGGTCCATAATGCCCACGTGATCGCACACGTCCTCCAGCTCCCGCAGGTTGTGGGAGGAGATGAGCACCGTCACGCCCCGCTGGGCCACGTCTCCCAGCACCAGCGACCATACCTGCCGCCGCATCACCGGGTCCAGGCCGTCCACCGGTTCATCCAGGACCAAATAATCCGGCATGCAGCTCAGCGCCAGCCAGAAGGCTACCTGCTTCTGCATGCCCTTGGACAGCCGCCGGATGGTCCGCCGCTCGTCGATCTGAAAGACCTCCTTGAGGGCGTTGTACCGCTCCATGGAAAACGTGGGGTAAAACCCCCGGTAAAAACGCATCATGTCCCGCACAGAGGACTGCAGAAAATAATACCAGTCATCCGGGATCGCAGCGATCCGGGCCTTGAGGGCGGCGTTTTCCCACACCGGCTTCCCACCGATGGTGACACTGCCGCCGTCCTGGCGGTAGATGCCGGTCAGGTGCCGGATCAGCGTGGATTTGCCCGCGCCGTTGGGGCCCACCAGTCCGTAGACACTGCCTGCCGGGACCGACAGCGTAGCGCCGTCCAGCGCGCGAATGCCGTCGAATTTTTTGACCAGTTCCCGCACTTCGATCACACGAACACCTCCTTCACAAGATCCGCCAGCTCCTGCTGGCTGACGCCCAGATACCGCAGCTCCGCCAGCAGCTCCCGTACTTTTCCCAGCAGTTCCCGGCGGCGGGCCTCATCGGCACCGGCATTGGCTGAGGCAAAACTGCCCTTGCCCGGGACCGAATAGATATACCCCTCCCCTTCCAGTTCGTTGTAGGCCCGCTGGATGGTATTGGGGTTGATGGCCAGCTGGGCGGCCAATGCCCGAACGGAGGGCAATTTCTCGTCCGCTCCCAGGGCACCGGTGACGATCAGCTTTCGCAGTCCGTCTTCGATCTGCTCGTAGATGGGACGGGAATCCCGGTAGTTCAGGCTGATCATCGCGTTCACCTTCCCTTCTGCGGCGATTCTCCCATGCCGCTAACTGTATTAACCGTACTAGTACAGTCAGGATAACACACCGTTTTTCTCCTGTCAAGGGGCCTGGGGCCGCCTGTTTTTTCTTGACAACGCCCCGGCCCCGACGGATGATAAAGGCAGCGGATCTCCCGCGGATTCCCTATTTTCCGCCCGGTGCGGAAGGAAAGGAGCCCTATGAACCAGCGACCGATTTTGAAAAACAAGCTCTATCTTTATATGACGGAATTTTTCTCCGGCGTGGCCGTTATGGCGGTGGAGCTGGGCGCCAGCCGCCTGCTGGCCCCCTACTTCAGCTCCTCCCAGATCGTGTGGACCATCATCATCGGCACCATCATGATCGCCATGGCCCTGGGGAACCTCTACGGCGGCCGCACCGCCGACCGGGACCCCAACCCGGACCGGCTCTACCGCCGCATCCTCATCGCCGCCGTGTGGATCGCCCTGATCCCGTTGGTGGGCAAGTACGTGATTTTGGCGGTGTCGGCGGCGCTGATCTTCACCGTCAGCACCAATTTTCTCATCATCGCCGCCTTCGCCGCCTGCATGATCCTCTTCGTCTATCCCCTGTTCCTGCTGGGCACCGTCACCCCCTCCCTGGTGAAGTACACCACCGACTCCCTGGAGGACAACGGCCGGATCGTGGGCAACATGGAGGCGTTCAACACGGTGGGCAGCATCCTGGGCACTTTCCTGCCCACCTTCGTCACCATCCCGGCCGTGGGCACCTCCGTGACCTTCCTGCTCTTCTCCGGCATCTTGCTGGCGCTGGGGCTTGCCTACTTCCTCAGCAGCCGCAGCCACCGGCGGTCCTGCGCCGCGGCGCTGATCGCGGTGGTGCTGTGCGCCGTCTTCGGCCACCGGGACAGCTTCGCCTTCTGGGAGGACGACCTTCTCTATGAAGGGGAATCCGTCTACAATTATTTGCAGGTCAAGGAGACGGAGGACTCGGTCATCCTCTCCACCAACGTGCTCTTCGGCGTCCAGTCCGTCCGGCAGAAGGACGGGGGCCTGACCGGCATGTACTACGACACCGCCCTGGCGGCGCCGCTGATGGCGGGGATCCAGGAGAAGGACACCTTCGACATTTTGATCCTGGGCATGGGCAGCGGCACCTACGCCGCCCAGTGCCAGGAGTTCTTCGGCGGCCGGGAGGACCTGCGCCTTTCCATCGAGGGCGTGGAGATCGACCAGGACATCACGGACCTTGCCCGGGCGTACTTCGCCCTGCCGGAGGAGGTCTCGGTATCCACGTATGACGGACGAGCCTATCTCCAGGCGGTGGACAAGCAATATGATGTGATCTTGGTGGACGCCTATCAGGACATCACCATCCCCTTCCAGATGTCCACCGTGGAGTTTTTCACCCTGGTGCGGGACCATCTCAAGCCCGGCGGCATCATGGCGGTGAACATGAACATGCACTCCGACGGGGAGGGCAGCATCAACGCCCACCTCTGCGACACCATCTCCTCCGTGTTTGACGCCGTCTATACCGCCGATGTGCCCCACACCACCAACCGGGAGCTTTTCGCCTGGAACGATACCGACGCTCTCACGGCCCTCTCCGGCGGGACCGCCGCCCTCACCCGGGCGGACCTGCGGCAGAACCTGGAGGACGTGGCACAGCGCCTGACGCCCTACACCGCCGGCGACCTGCTGCTCACCGACGACCGGGCCCCGGTGGAGCTGCTGGGCATCCAGGTGATCGACAGCCTGATCCAGGACGAGGTCTCCTATTACCGGGATCTCTATGAGCGGGAAGGGCTCCAAGGTGTGGTGGAAAGTCTCCTCTGACCGGCCGCCGCCTGCAAAAAAAGTGCCGGGAAACGTCGCGCCTTGTAATATTAAATGCGAAAGAACAAACACCACGTCGAACGACGGGTGC
>ERZ827037.2649-NODE-2649-length-14216-cov-3.559847_pt1 | contig 14216 bp, 7 predicted proteins | sample MGYA00519924_ERZ827037 | MGnify/ENA primary metagenome ERZ827037 (study PRJEB31778, sample SAMEA3449250) | human gut metagenome | biome: human gut; feature: human-associated habitat; material: faeces | place: United Kingdom | collected 2010/2012 ...
CTGTGCAGAGGGACCGGAGTCCGGTGCCCTTGTCGGCAACGGTAAAGTCCAGCCATTGTTCGCCGGCGATCGCCGCCCGGAAACGGCTGCTCCACTTGGGGGCCAGCAATGGTTCCGCCGACCGGGCACTCTGCCGGCAATAGGCGGAGACTTTTACCAGATCCTCGGGGACCTCCTCGGGCCGGTTCACCAGAGCGACCCGGTTTCCCACGACATCCCGAACGTGCTCTACAATGTCCGGGCCTTTGGGACAAAGATAGCTGAGATTAACCCCGGACATCACGATTTCGCACTGGTCGGCAGTGAGAATGTCGCGGCACAATTCCATGGCAGAGGCCCGCTCCATGGTCTCTTTGGCCAGTAATTTGCCGGGACTGCCGGGAGCAAATATTACGGCACCATTCTCGCAGATGTAATAAAGCTGGTCTGCCACGGGGGCGAAAAGCTTTCGGAGGCTGTTGTACTGACGGCCGCTGGCAGGGCAGAATAGGATGCCCTTTGCCTGAAGCCGGACGATTTCTTCTGCCACCTGAGAGGAGAGTTTGGTTTGACCATCCCGGAGCAATGTGCCGTCCACATCACATGCGATCAATCGAATCACCGGCATGGAACCGCCTCCATTCCCGGGCACCGCTCCAGAAGCTGGGAAAGGGACTTCAGATTCCAGTCCCCTTCGCCGGCCTGGGCGGCGGGGCCTATGGCGGCGGCGAGAGCTCCCGCCGCCCGGATGGACTGCACACCGGCGGAGGCATCATCCACCCCCACGCAGTCTCTGGGAGAGAGGTCCAGCGCCTGAGCGGTCTTGCAGAAGACCTCGGGATCCGGTTTGGAGCGGGTGATGTCCTTCCCGTCTACTACGCCGTCCAGCAGGCTGCGAAGGCCGGTCCTCTCCAAGATCAGCTCCGCATTTTTGCTTCCGGAGGCCAGTGCCAGCCGATACCCGCGCATGCGCAGCTGCGTCAGGACACGCACCGTTTCCTCCGGCACATCTGCCGGGGTCAGGTCCTGAAGAAAGGCTCGGTACGCATGGTTTTTCTCTTCTGCAAACTGCAGTTTTTCCTCCGGCGTATAGGTCCGGGTGCTGTTTTCCAGCACGATGTCCAGACTTTCCATCCGGGAGATGCCTCGGCATCGGTCCCCCTGGCGCCGGTCAAAGGGGATGGCCAGACGGTCTGCCAGGGCCTTCCAGGCCCGGAAATGAAACTGATCGGTGGAGAGCAGCACGCCGTCCAGATCGAACAAGATACCTTTGATCACCCCATACACCTCCTCATCGGCAAGTATCCTGAAACTCCGAAGGACTCATCCCCACTACCTTCTTGAAGGTGGAAGAAAAGTATGTAATATCCCGGTACCCCACACGCTCGGCGATCTCGTAGACCTTCAGCCGGCAGTCCCGCAGCAGCTCCATGGCCTTATGGATACGGTATCGGGTCAGGTAATTCATGATCGTATAGTCTGTCTCCTTGCGGAAAAGGTGGCTCAGATGGCTCTCACTCAGCCCCAAATGCTGGGCGATGGTACTGACGGAGATCGTCTGTTCGCCGTAGTGGGCGCCGATGTAGTCCATGGCCTGGAGCACATATTTGCTCTTGTCGCCCTTTTTCAGCCCGGGGATGGTATCGTCCTCCGGCTGCCGGGCGGCTGCCAGCCGGCGCTGCAGGTTGGTGACGGCCTGCTCCAGCTCCCCGTCGTGGAAGGGCTTGAGCAGAAAATCCACCGCCCCCAGGCGCAGGGCGCTCTGGGCATAGGAGAAGCTGTCGTAGGCGGTGAGAATGATGACATAGGCGTTGTTTCCCCGGGCCCGCAGCTGCTGGAGCATCTGGATGCCGTCCATCCTGGGCATTTTCAGATCCGTGATGATCAAAGACGGGTCATATCGCTCTACTGCGTCCAGAGCCGCCGCGCCGTCAGCGGCCTCACCCACCACCACACAGTCCAATGCAGCCCAGTCCACCGCCAGGACGATCCCCTTGCGGATCATCTCTTCATCTTCCACAACCAGTACTTTCAGCATGGGATTCCTCCTTTTGAAGCGGCAATATTGCCGTAACGACCGTCCCCGGTCCATCGGGCCGGCAGCCCAGACAGAGACCACAGGTGTCTCCATAATATTTTTTCAGGATCGTGTCCACGTTGTAAAGGCCCAGGTGACCACGCCCATCCGTTTCCCGGCGTACGTAGGGCCCCACCATCTCCGGCGGCAGACCACGGCCGTTGTCGGTGACGGAGATTTTCAAAGTCCCGGTGGTTTCATCGGAGAGTACATCCACCCGCACCACGCCGTTTTCCGTGTCCTCCAGACCGTGAAGAACGGCGTTTTCCACAATGGGCTGGAGGATCATCTTAGGCACCATGCACGCCTCCAGGTCCGGGGGAAGCGCCACCTCGAACCTGCACCGTCCGGACAGGCGGATGGACTGGATCTCCATATAGCGCTGCAGGATCTCGACCTCCCGGCGCAGCGGCACAAACTCGTCGGGGGAGATGCAAAAGCGAAGAATGTCCGCAAGGTCGGTGGACATCACCGCCACCTGGGGCACCTGGTTGATTTTGCTGATCCACTTCATAGTGTCCAGCGTATTGCAGAGGAAATGAGGGTTGAGCTGGGCCTGGAGCATCCGGATCTGCGCCTCGTTGAGCTCCCGCTGATTTTCCACCAACTGCTCCTGGTTATGCTTGAGTGCCGCCACCATGCCGTTGAAGCGCTGGGCCAGCTGTCCCAGCTCATCGTCCTGATAGGGCGGGATGTACACATCCAGATTGTTCTGCACCACTTCACTGATGGCGCTGTGGAGCCGCTGGATGGGCAGGAACATCTGCCGGCTCAGCCGCAGGCACATCAAAACGGACATCACCACGCACACCAGGACACTGCTGGCGGTGACAGTGGTCAAAAGCCCCCGGGTGCTCTGATTCATAGCCTGGGGATGCTGCAAAACCGCATAGAGCCCCATTTCCTCCTGTACTGCCGCCCGGTAGGCGTACTCTTCACCCTCCAGACGCAGCGGCTCGCCGTCCAAAAGCTGTTGGCGCAGGTGGGGCGCCACGGAGGTGGCCAGGGAGGTCTTGGAGGAATAGATCGGCCGCCAGTAGCGGTTCAACAGCAGAAGATCGTTTCGGCTTCCGTACTTGCCGTCCAGCAGCTGGTGGAAGTCCGCCCGGGTCATGGTGATCACGAGATAACCCGCCTCCTGACCGCTGGTAAGCGGGATCTGTGCGGCGCCCCGAAGCAGAACGGCTGTATTCCCTTCACCGCCGTCCACCTGGGAGAAAACAAGATCATCCGTCTGCCGGGCGGCGTAGAGAACGCCCCACTGAGTAGGCAGTCTGGTGCCGGGAGGCACGCTTCTGGTGGAGTAGAGCCAGGTTCCCTGGCTGTCGTACAGGTCGAACTGGGCACCTGAACGGCTGCCCTCGGTGGCGCTGTACAGTTCACTGTAGACCCGGCTGCTCTTCGTCTGCTCCCGTGCCAGAGCAGGTGCCACGTAGGGGCTTGCCCGCAATGCCAGCATGGTCTGGCGAAATCCGGTGTACAGGCCGTCCAGGCTTTCTGTCACCTGGCTCAAATATTCCTGGGATTCCTCATCCACCTGATTGTCCAGCCGCAGACGGAAGATCTGCAGCAGCATGGAAGAACATACCAGCACCGGGACCAGTGAGGCCACCAGGAACCCGGTGAAAAGACGCGTGCGGAAGGAGTGGATGAATTTCATGCTTCCTCGCCCCCTCCGAAATAAAACGCCCAGGACATCAGCACTTTATTGTGGTTTTCGCTGGCCCAGGAGATGTCGTAGTTTACAGAGGGAATGTCTGTAAGAGGAAGGAGGTCCGCTGTTTGGGTCTGTGTCTGGCGGATGGGGCGGCGGGAAAATTCGGACTCCATCCGCTGCTGGACATCCGTGCTGGCGATGAAGTCCAAAAACCGCTGGGCGTTCTTTTCGTGAGGCGCTCCCTTGACCAGGGCGCCTCCATCCGGCACGCAGCTGGTCCCGTCGCTGGGGTAGACCAGCGCGATCTCGGCGCCTGCCGCCGCCCGCTTCAGGGCAGTTTCTTCCAGTGTAATGCCCACAAGATCGGTTCCTTCTGCCACGGAGTCCAGCACCTCTCCGGAGGTCTCCAGCTGTCTGCCGTCCAGGCTGACGGCAAATGCCTGGAGCACTTCATCCGGAGCTCCGCCCACAGCCTGCAGCAGCGTCACAAGGCCTGTGAAGGAGGACCCGGAGACGCTGGGGTCACAAAAGGCGATCCGCCCCTGCCAGGCAGGGGAGAAGAGGTCTTCCCAACAGGTCAGCTGACCCGGAGAGACCAGCTTTGTGTTGTAGATCAGCACCACCGGAAGGGCGGAAAAGGGAGTCCACAGCCCGTCGATGGAGCGCATGGTGTAGTCCAGCAGCACCCAGTCCCGGCAGAAATAGGGGGCAAAGCAGTCCCCATATGCAGCCAGACTGTCCACGCCGCCGCCAAACATCACATCGGCCTGCGGCACATCTTTTTCCTCTACCAGGCGGGTCAAAAGCTCGTTGGTGCCGCCGGAGACGACTTCCACCCAAATACCTGTGCGCTCTTCAAACTCCTTGATAATGGGCCAGTAAACTTCCTCCTTGTGGGAGGTGTAGACCACCAGCCGGTCCTCCTCTTTCGGGGCGTACTGCAGGGCGGAGGTGTCCGACGTTCCCGTGCCGCAGCTGGTGGCGGCGGTAATGACTGCCAGCAGCAGGCAGAGTATCTTCACGGCTTTGCGACCTTTCATATGTGCCCATCCTCTCCGCCGTCGGAGCGGCGTTGTCTACTTTCACTAATTATAGCACAAAGCAAGCTAACTGTTCATGCATTTCACACGAAAATCGCAGCCTGACTCAAAAAACCGCAGATTTGTCCCCTGTTCAGTGGAGTCTGCCGGGCTTACAATAAAATCATCCAAAAGGATTGCCAAATTCAATCCTGATTTTAGCGAAAATGATGGAGGAGGGTATGAAATGAAGAAAAGATTGGTCTCTTTGCTCCTGGCCGCGTGCATGGCGCTGACGTTGGCGGCCTGCGGTGGTGACACCGCCCCTGCCGGTGACGAAGGCGGCTCTGATGATGCTGCTGCCGAGCTCACCGCGACCCAGAAGATCATCCAGGAGGCCCAGGGGATGACGCTGGAGGAACTGGCCCAGAAGGCCATTGAGGAGTCCAACGGAAAGATGTTCTATGGCGTTGGCAACTCCAGCCGCGGCAAGAGCGCACTGCCCCTGTTTATCGAGTATCTTCAGACGATCGATCCCAACTATACCATGGAGTTCGAGTGGCAGCAGCCCAAGAACAACAAGATCTTCGACCAGCTTACCGCCGACTCCCTGAAGGACACCGGCACCTTTGCCATGACGCTGATCCAGGACGGAAACCAGATCGAGTCCAAGATGGTCCAGACCGGGATCCTGGATACTTTTATCCCCAAGGACTGGGCCGAGGCCAACGGCACCACTGCCGAGGAGTATGAGGGCTATCTGCCGCTGCAGACTCTCAACAAGATCTTCATGTACAACAACACCGGCTCCAAGACCTACGACAACTGCTGGGACTTTGTGGCCGAGGGAGAGCATGCGCTGTTCATGGACATCGACTCCGAGATCGTGGGCAAGAACTTTTTGTACATGCTGACCCGGGACGACTATTCCCAGATGCTCAAGGAGGCCTATGACGCCCTTTCCGCCGATGAGCAGGCTTACTTCCAGCCTACCGTGGACGAGATGGCTTCCGAGGCTGAGAGCCTGGGTCTGGGCGAGAACGGCAAGTACGCGCTGGCCTGGATCAAGCTCTGGGTGGGCAGCTACAATGCCCAGACTGACGACGGCCCCATCTGCAATACGCTGGTCGATAAGTCCGCCACGGATCAAAGCGGCCTGATCGTCTATTCCAAGCTGCGCTCCGTGGAGGAGTCCGCCTCCGTTTCCAAGAACAATATTACCGTGGCGGCCTATAACGACGGCTACACCGGCATGGGCGGCTTTGGCTACTGCCATTACCTGTTCGTCACCGACAACAGCCCGCTGCCCTGGACTGCCTGCGCCTTCATCGCCTACATGACCTGCACTGCCGACGGCTTCTCCGCCTGGGGCAAGGACATCGGCGGCTATTCCTCCAACCCCGAGGTTGCCGCTGAAAACGAGGAGATCTATCATCATGAGACCGGCGGCATGGCCGAGGACGGCACCACTGTGGAGTTTGCCGCGCTGAACGACCACGGCTACGACTGGTGGGTGGGCGACGGCAAGCTGGTCCTGGAGGATCCTGAGTACTGCGCTTCCGTTTCCTTCACCGTGGGCAGCTGGATCGAGATGCTGGATAAGTACAGCGCCGGCTGATACACAGAGTCTCCCGGAAGGGAACAGCCTCTGGGGCGCTGCTGGCGACCAGTTTTGAATGGAAAGCAGATTTGAGCGCCCTTGGAGCACCGTCTGTCTCCAAGGGCTTCCTGATTCCCGCATGAGAGGAGTGCCGCTATGAACCAATCACCCACCCTGCGTACAAGCCGGTCCGGGATTGTTTGGAACAAGATTTTGACCTTTCTTTCCAAGCCCCACAATGTGATTTTGCTGCTGATGGGCATCGTGGTGACCGTCACCACCATCGCCCCGGTGGTGGCCATTGTGGAAGATACCTTCAAGATCCATCCCGGAACCATTGACGCGCACCTTACCGGCCAGGTCAGCGGTTACACCTTGGTCAACTACATCGACCTCTTTACCAGCAACCTGGCCAAAACAAACCTGTGGAGCCCCTTGCTGAACACGCTGTATCTGGCCGTCGGGACCTGCGTAGTGTCCATTCTCTTCGGCGGTGTGTTCGCCTTTTTGGTCACCCGCACCAATTTGGCCTGGCGGAAGTACCTCAGCTCTATTTTCATCTTCCCCTACATCATGCCCCAGTGGACGCTGGCCGTGGTGTGGCAGAACCTCTTTGACTCCAACGCGGTCACCGGAACCTCCAACGGACTGCTGGCCGCCACGCTGGGCATCAACATGCCGCTTTGGTGGTGCAAGGGGCTGTTTCCAAGCCTGGTGGTGCTGGGACTGCACTATGCGCCCTTTGCCTACATCCTCATCGGCGGTATTTTCCGGAACATGGACGCAAACCTGGAAGAGGCCGCCACGATCCTGGACACCCCCAAGTGGAAGACCATGTGTAAGATCACGCTGCCCATGGTCAAGCCTGCCATCCTCTCCACCATTTTGCTGGTGTTCGGCAGCTCCATGGGCTCTTACCCCGTGCCCCATTACCTGGGCCTGACCACACTTTCCACCAAGTATGTCTCCCTGAATTCCAAGTACACCGGTGAGGCCAGCATCCTGGCCATCATCATGATGGTCTTCGGCGTGGCAATCATGCTGCTCAACCAGATGTCCCTCCATAGCCGGAAGAACTATACCACCGTCACCGGCAAGTCCGGCCAGACCTCCAAGATCAATCTGGGCAAAGTGGGGAAGTATGTTATTGCCCTGGTACTGGTGGTGGTCACGTTCTTTACCAGCATTTTCCCCATTGTCTCCTTTGCCTTTGAGACCTTCCTGCCCAACCCCGGAGACTATTCCTTCCTGTACACCGGGGACACGGCAAATCTCACCACCAAGTGGTGGCTTACCAGTGAAAACATCACGGAAAACGGCATGTACGGCCAGAAAGGCATCCTCTATAACGATACGATCTGGAACGCTTTCAAGGGAACGATCCTGGTGAGCGTGGCCTGCGCGCTGCTGGCCGGCACCATCGGCACCCTGATCGGCTACGCCGTCTCCAAAAACCGAAGGAGCAAAGGGGCCAACTACGTCAACGCCATGGCGTTTTTGCCCTACCTGATGCCCTCCATCGCGGTGGGCGCCGCCTTCTTCATTTTGTTCTCCAATGAGCACGTGAATCTCTTCAACACGTACAGCCTGCTGATCATCGTGGGTACCATCAAGTACATCCCCTTTGCCAGCCGCAGTTCGCTTAACTCCATGCTCCAGCTCTCCGGGGAGATCGAGGAGGCCGCCATCATCCAGGACATTCCCTGGATCAAGCGGATGACCCGGATCATCATCCCCATCCAGAAGTCGTCCATCATCAGCGGATACATGCTGCCCTTCATGACCTGCCTGCGGGAGCTGTCGCTGTTCATGCTGCTGTGCACCCAGGGCTTCATTTTGTCCACCACGCTGGACTACTTCGACGAGATGGGCTTGTACGCCTTCTCCAGCGGCATCAACCTGATTTTGATCGTGACCATTCTGGTGTGCAACACCATCGTCAACAAAGTCACGGGAGCCAGCCTGGACAAGGGAATAGGAGGTTAAACCATGCCTGAAATCAGATTAGAACATGTGACCAAGCGCTGGGGCAAGTTTTATGCCGTGGACGATCTGGACCTGGTCATTCAGGACAACGCGTTTGTCACACTGCTGGGTCCCTCCGGCTGCGGAAAGACCACCACGCTGCGGATGATCGCCGGCCTGGAGACTCCTACCTCCGGGCGCATCACCATCGGGGACCAGGTGGTCTTTGACAGCGCCCTGGGCATCAACATCCCGGCCAACAAGCGCAAAGTGGGCTTTCTCTTTCAAAACTACGCCCTGTGGCCCAATATGACTGTCTATGAGAACATCTCCTTCGGCCTGAAAAACATCAAGGAGCCCCTGCCCAAGGTCGACTTCGAAGCCAAGAACGCCGCCCGTTTAGCGGAGATCCTGGAGCAGCCCGCCGAGGTGGTCCGGGTGCTGGAGGAGTGCCGGGACAAAAACGGCAAGCTGGATGAAAAGAAGGCCCAGCTCAAGCTGGTGGACACCTTCACCATCTCCATCTACACGGCAAAGCAGCTCTTTTCCTACCACCTGGAAAAGTCCCCTGACCTGACTGGGACCATCGCCCAGCTCATGGGCAAGGTGGACGCCGCCCGGAAGGCGGCCGCATCCGCCGGCGGGGAGCTGGATGGGGAGTTCCGGCTGGTAAAGGGCGGACAGGTGGTCACCGAGACCCGGAAGATGACCAAGGAGGAGATCGACCTGACGGTGCGCCGGGTATCCCGGATCGTGAAGATCGGCATGTTCATGGACCGCTATCCCGCCGAGCTCTCCGGCGGCCAGCAGCAGCGGGTGGCCATTGCCCGGACCCTGGCCCCGGAACCCTCCGTGCTGTTTATGGATGAGCCCCTCTCCAATCTGGATGCCAAACTGCGTCTGGAGATGCGCTATGAGCTGCAGCGGCTCCATGTAGAGACCGGCTCCACCTTTGTCTATGTGACCCATGACCAGATGGAGGCCATGACGCTGGCCACTCAGATCTGCCTGATCGAAAACGGCGTCCTGCAGCAGTACGACGCGCCGCTGACGGTTTATAACCGTCCCAACAACCTGTTCGTGGCGGATTTCGTGGGTAATCCCTCCATCAACTTTGTGGAGGCCAAGGGGACACAGCGGGAGGACGGTGCTCTGGAACTGACCGTTTTCCAGGATCGGAAGGTGCTCTTCCGCCCGGCCGCCCCGCTGGATCTTGGCGGCTGGTTCCAAAAGCGGGACCGCGCCGCCGCGGAGAAGGATGCTGCGCTGAAGGCCAAATCCGCGGAAAAGACCTATGTGGAAAAGAGCAACAAGGACGAGATCTTCCGCTACCATATCGCCAAGGTGGTAGAGGACGATTACTCCCTTCAGGAGGAACCGGTCCTGACCAACGAGGACTTTGTACTGGGCATCCGCCCGGAGGCGATCGATATTGTGGAGTCCGGCCATCTGGACGGTGAGATCTACGGCGCCATGCCCACCGGTATGGAGTCCACCATCAAGGTGCGGGTGGATGATTTCCTGCTCACCGGCGTGGTCTTCGGCAGCACGCTCTTTGCCATCGGCTCCAAGATCCATGTGGACATCTCCGGTGATAACGTGATGCTCTTTGACCGCAGGAGCGGCCAATGCATTGCCCTTGGCGCACTGGACGTATCAGCGTACAAGTAAAAAAAGCGGACCGCCGGTGACCTTTGCCGGTGGTCCGTTTTTTTCAGAAAGACTTGGAAAGTGGATCAGCATTTCCAATGTGCAAATTTGCGGCAGCAGGACTTCCAGAGTACCTGCGCATGGGTGTTCCCTACGGTCAAATGCAGCATTTTGACGAAAAAAGAGCCGATCGGCTCCGTAATATTTTGGCGGGGAAGAAGGACAAAAACCGAGATTCTTGGCGAAAATTGTACAGCATTTCATGGGAAATTGTGCTATGATAACTTTGAATTAACAGTTACTGGGAGGCATCCCGCAGCATTGCCGCAGCGTTTTAAAACGCTGCGGTTGATCTTGCCGGAGGGTTTCCTGAAAGGAGCAAATATGGCACAAGCAGATTCCAAAGTCCTGCGTCTCGGCGTGGATGTTGGGTCCACAACTGTGAAAACCGTGGTTCTGGACCCCAATACCAACGGTGTTTTGTTTACCCGCTACCAGCGACATAATGCCCACCAGGCGGCCACCGTCCGGCAGCTTCTCACGGAAGCGGCCGGGCGGTTTCCCGATGTCCGGTTCCGGATCGGTGTCTGCGGCTCCGGCGGCCGTCCCATTGCCGCCGCACCGGGGGCCCACTATGTCCAGGAGGTCGTGGCCAACGCGGCGGCAATTCGGGCACTGTATCCTCAGGTCCGCACTGCCGTGGAGCTGGGCGGCCAGGACGCCAAGGTGATCTTTTTTCACTATGATGAGACTGCCGGCCGGCTGCAGACCTCCGACATGCGGATGAACGGCAGCTGTGCCGGCGGCACCGGCGCTTTCATTGATGAGATCGCGGCGCTGCTCAATGTCCCGGCGGACGAATTTGAGCACTTGGCGGCTCAGGGCAAGACGGTGTACAGCATCTCCGGCCGGTGTGGCGTCTTTGCCAAGACCGACATCCAGCCCCTGCTGATCCAGGGAGCAGAGCGCAGCGACATTGCCCTTTCCACCTTCCACGCCATTGCCAAGCAGACCATCGGCGGCCTCTCTCAGGGATTGGAGCTGACGGCTCCCATCATTTTTGAGGGCGGTCCCCTGACCTTCAACCCCACGCTGGTGCGGGTGTTCGCGGAGCGTTTGGGCCTGGAGGAGGCGGACATCGTTCGCCCGGAGCACCCGGAAACCATCGTGGCCCGGGGCACGGCCATTGCCGTGGATGAGCTCTTCCCAGGCCTGCAGGACGCGGTGACGCTCTCTCAGGCGCTGGAGCGGCTGGACCATGCGCCGGCCCAGCCGGAGGATGCCGCAGGGACGGGAAAGCCCTATTTTGCCGATGATAAGGAGCGGGACGCCTTTCTCCGCCGCCATCAGGCGGAACTGAAACAGCCGGTGGACGCCACCGACCGGAAGGTTCTGCGGGGATACTTAGGCATCGACTCCGGGTCTACTACCTCCAAGTTCGTCTTTATGGATGAGAACGAGCAGGTGACGGATACCTTCTACGCCAACAACCAGGGAGAGCCCCTGCGGGTGGTCCGGCAGGGACTCATGGCGCTGGCAGAAAAATATCGGAAGCTGGGCATTCAGCTGGAGGTGCTGGGTCTGGGCACCACCGGCTACGGCGAGCAGATGCTCTCCGCGGCTTTCCACGCGGACTACCACACGGTGGAGACTGTGGCCCACGCCCGGGGCTGCCGCCGCTTCTTTCCGGACGCCACGTTCCTGCTGGACATCGGCGGCCAGGACATGAAGGCCATCTGGCTCAAAGACGGCGTGGTCACCAACATCATGCTCAACGAGGCCTGCTCCTCCGGCTGCGGGTCCTTCCTGGAAAACTTCGCCTCTACGCTGGGGATGCCGGTCCAGCAGGTGGCGGATGCCGCGTTCCGCTCTCAGGCGCCTGCGGAGCTGGGCAGCCGGTGCACGGTGTTCATGAACAGCACCATCATCAACGAACAGCGCAACGGCAAGCAGCCGGACGACCTGATGGCAGGCCTTTGCCGGTCCATCATTGAAAACGTCTTTACCAAAGTGGTGCGGATCGCCAATGTCTCCGAGTTGGGGGACAAGGTGGTAGTGCAGGGAGGCACCTTCCGCAACTTCGCTGTTCTCCGGGCCCTGGAGGAATACCTGGGCCGGGAGGTGACCCTGGCGCCCTACCCCGGCGAAATGGGCGCGCTGGGCGCAGCACTGGCGGTGAAGCAGGAGGTGGAGGCCCACGGCTACGCCAACGGCCGCTGCTCCGCGTTCATCGGCTTTGACGCGGTGGAGCAGTTTACCTACACCCGGGAGAGCGGCGTGGTCTGTCCCCATTGCGCCAACCATTGCAGCCGCACCATCCTCCGCTTCCCGGACGGTGGGTGCTTTGTCACCGGCAACCGGTGCGACCGGGGGGCCGTGGTGACGGAGGGCCAGAGTGCGGCGGCAGAGAAGACCGCCGAAGTGCCGGATCTGATGCGCCTGCGCCGGGAGATGCTCTTCCGGACCTATCCCGTCTCTCCGGTGCGGGAGGACCAGGGTGAGATCATCGGCTTGCCCAGAGTGCTGGAGTTCTGGGACAGCATGCCCTTCTGGAGCACCTTCTTCCGGGCTTTGGGTTATGAGGTGCGCTATTCCCATCCCAGCAGCCGCAAGCAGTATGAGAGCGGACTCCAGTATGTGGCGTCGGACACCATCTGTTTCCCGGCCAAGCTGGTCCACGGCCATGTGCTGGACCTGTCCCAACAAGGGGTAAACCGGATCTTCCTGCCCTATATCCTCCACATGCCCACGGAGAACAAGGGAGAGAAGAGCCCCTATGTCTGTCCGGTCATCATGGGCTATTCCATGGTAGTGCGCAATTTCCAGTCGCCGGAGCAGCATTTCCCTGTACGCTTTGAAACGCCGGTCTTCCACTGGTTCACGGAAGCGGACCGGCAGCGGCAGATCTGTCAGTACGCGGTGGAACACTGCGGTGCTACCAAAACGCAGGCACGGCAGGCCTACCGCCAGGCGGCGGCCGCTATTGAGTCCTTCCGCCGCCAGCTGGTGGAAGAAGGGGAGAAGGTCATTGCCCGGACCGAAGAGGAGGGCACCTTTGCTGTGGTGCTGGCCGGGCGGCCCTATCACACCGATCCCCTCATCAATCACGATCTTGCCCGGATGTTTACCCGCCGGGGCATCCCGGTTTTGACGGTGGACAGCCTGCCGGGGCTGGACCAGGCGGACCTGCACCAGTCCCGGGTGGAGATCACCAACGACTTCCACGCCCGGATGCTCTCCGGCGCTATGGTGACGGCGGCACACCCGTCTTTGGAGTACGTGCAGATCGTCAGTTTCGGCTGTGGCCACGACGCCATTTTATCCGATGAGATCATCCGCCTGCTGGGGGAGGGCAGCGGCAAGCCGCCTCTGATTTTGAAGGTGGACGAGAGCGAGGCTGCCGGGTCCCTGGGCATCCGGGTCCAGTCCTTTATCGAAACGGTGGAGCTGCGCCGGGCGGCCGATGCGGAGCGGACGGCCCGGCCCGGCCATCTGCCGGAGCCCTATCCTGCCAAATACCGGAAAGAGGATAAGAAGCTGCGCACCGTGCTGGTGCCGAATATTTCAGCCCCGGTGTCCACGCTCCTCACGGCCCTGCTGGACCGGGAAGGCATCCGGGCCCAGGCTCTGCCGGTAGGGGGACCGGAGCAGATCCGGGTGGGGAAGAAGTACACCCACAACGACATCTGCTTCCCCTGCCAGATGGTCATCGGCGAACTGATCGACGCCCTGCAGAAGGGCAGCTACCCCGAGGGCACCGTGGCCGTGGGCATGGCCAAGCTCAGCTGTGACTGCCGGATGGCAAACTATACGGCCATTCTCCGCAAGGCCCTGGACAGTGCGGGCTTTGAGACCGTGCCCATCCTCACCACAGACCCCGGCGACACCAAGGGCATCCATCCGGGCGTTTCCATGCTGGGGGCCCGGTCGGTGCTGCTGGCGGCGTGGGCCTTCTCCATGCTGGACATTCTGGAGGACCTCACCCGGAAGATCCGGCCCTATGAGACGGTGGCGGGAGAGACCAACCGGGTGTTCGGATCCTGTGTGGAAGGGATCGCCCAGGGCTCCAAAAAGGGACTGGGCCAGATGATCGCGGCATTCCGCCGGTCCATCGACGCCTTCTGCGGCCTCCACTATGACCGCTCCGTCCGAAAGCCCCGGGTGCTGGTCACCGGCGAGCTGCTGGTGAACTTCCATCCCGGCACCAACTTCCATGTGGTGGAGTATCTGGAGAAAAACGGCATGGAGACCATCCTGCCCCGTATCACG
>ERZ827037.2652-NODE-2652-length-14208-cov-10.464848_pt1 | contig 14208 bp, 14 predicted proteins | sample MGYA00519924_ERZ827037 | MGnify/ENA primary metagenome ERZ827037 (study PRJEB31778, sample SAMEA3449250) | human gut metagenome | biome: human gut; feature: human-associated habitat; material: faeces | place: United Kingdom | collected 2010/2012 ...
TCAAGCCTTATCATTAAGTTAATTATTTTTTGTCCAACAAAGTCGGTTCACTTCAGAATGACTTCTGGATTTATTGTTTATAGGATTCTTTTGATTAAATTAACTTTTCTTTTTTCGTAAAACAATTGTTCCTGCAACAACAATAACACTTATGATAAGTAGTGAAGTATAAAGGGTAATATTTGTATTATCACCTGTTTTTACAGCCTTGGATTGTGTGTTTTTAGTAGTGGCTTTTGTTTCTTTTTTTACTGTTTCAGTTGTTTTTGGCTTTTCTGTTTCTACTGGAGCTGGTGTTTTTGAAATCTCTACAGGAATATATGCAGACTTAGAGTCATAGATTTCTGTTTCATCTAGACAAAAAACAAAATACATTTCAATTTGTTTGATTTTTGTCCAATCGAGTGGGTCATTAGAACCGATTAATGTTTTTACATTTTTTAAATCATCATTTTTGAAAGTAATTGTACCGTTTCCGTTTTCGTCAAGATCAATTTTGGGTTCTACATAAATTCCACCTAAAGATGCTGAATCATCCCAAACATACATTTCTGATAATTTAATTGTTGTGTTGTTTTTTGATTGAACATTTAAAACAATATTATTTTCTCCAGTCCATTTATCCATAACTAAAGTGATTGAGGTTTCTTTGCTACCTTCGTCAAGATTTGTTGGCTCTTCATTAAGTTGATTATTTGTGTTAGGAACTTGCGTTTTTTCTGCGTGCACTATTGTTGAAAATGCAGATACAGTTAATGAAAATGTAAGTAGTGTAGCTAAAACTAGTTTTTTGTTGATCATAATTTTTCTCCTTTCGATTACAATAATCCAATTTTTCATAGTAATTAAAAATAAATCGAATCCTAAAATTTATTTTTTAACGACTCTATGAAAATAAACCTAAAAAGTAATATTGTAAAAAATTAGTTGGTTATAGGATTATTTCTTTATATTATTATCTCTCCTCTATTTGAAATGTGCAAGAATATTAGAATACTAAAATAACAAATTTATCTCATTATATTGTATTTTTTCTTTGAATACTGACATAAAAAGACAGATAAATTAAAGAATTTAGGAAATTCTAATTGCTTTGAAAATGGGGTTGTTTTGTTAGGAAAATTTGATATAATAGTGGGGTATATAAATCGTTGATATGGATTAGTAAATAAAGGATACTGTTTTAGAGAGGGAGAAGTGGTGGAAACTCCTACAGATAATTTATTGAATTCACCATGGAGAGCACCTAATCAGTGACGTGAGACTGCGTTAATGTTTAATTAAGAGCATGTTTTAAACATGAATTAGGATGGTACCGCGATCAACTCGTTCCTATTGGAATGAGTTTTTTTATGTTTAAGGAGGAAATAAAGTGGAAAATGAATTATTAAAAATTAAAGATGAAGCTTTAGAAAAAATTGAGGCTTGTACATCTTTAAAAGAATTAAATGATATTCGTGTGCTTTATTTAGGAAAAAAAGGTCCTATTCAAGAAGCAATGAAATCTATGAAGAATATGGATCCAGATCAAAGAAAAACATTTGGTCAAACAAGTAATAAAGTTAAACAAGAATTATCAAAAGCTGTTGAAGATAAAAAAGAAGTTTTAGAACATCAAGCAATTATTGATAAAATCAATAGTGAAACAATTGATTTATCATTACCTAGTTATAAATTAGATCAAGGAACAATGCATCCTTTATCAATTATTGTTTCTCAATTAGAAGAACTCTTTTTAGGAATGGGATATCAAATTGCTGAAGGTCCAGAAGTAGAAAGTGATTACTTCAACTTTGAATTAATGAACTTACCAAAAGGACATCCTGCCAGAGATATGCAAGATACTTTCTATATTGATGAAAATACTTTAATGAGAACACATACTTCTCCAGTACAAGCCCATACCTTACTTGCAGCAAAAGGTAAAGGACCTATTAAAGTTATTTGTCCTGGTAAAACATATCGTAGAGATGATGATGATGCAACTCACTCACATCAATTTATGCAATGTGAAGGTCTTGTTGTTGATAAAAATATCACGCTTGCTGATTTAAAAGGAACATTAGAAGTTTTCGCAAGAAAATTCTTTGGGGAAAAACGTGAAATTAGATTACGTCCATCTTACTTCCCATTTACTGAACCATCAGTAGAAGTGGATATTTCATGTCATCATTGCGGTGGTAAAGGATGTGCTATGTGTAAAGGAACTGGATGGATTGAAATTTTAGGTGCTGGTATGGTCAACCCTAAAGTTTTAGATATGTGTGGTTTTGATAGTAAAGTATATCAAGGTTTTGCATTTGGAATTGGAATCGAACGTGTGGCTATGTTGAAATACGGTATTGATAATATTCGTGATTTCTACAATGATGATTTAAGATTCTTAAACCAATTCCAAAGAGAGGAGTAAGAAAATGGAAGTCAGTTTAAATTTATTAAATAAATACGTTAAAATAGATGATCAAGATCCAAAAGAACTTGCTGATAAAATTACTTCAATTGGTTTAGAAGTAGAAGGAATGCATTCATTAGCTAATGGAAATAACATGACAATTGGTTATGTTAAAGAATGTATCGATCATCCTGATAGTGATCATTTACATGTATGTCAAGTAGAAGTAAGACCGGGAGAAGTGACTCAAATTGTTTGTGGAGCACCAAATGTGGCTGCTGGACAAAAAGTTATTGTGGCTAATCCTGGATGTGATTTAGGAGAAGGTTTTGTTATTAAACAAAGTACCATTCGTGGACAAGAATCAAACGGAATGATTTGTTCAATGGCTGAACTTGGTTTAGATCAACGTTTATTATCTCCTGAAGATAAAGATGGAATTCATGTCTTAGATGAAAATGCACCAGTAGGAGCAGATCCTTTAGAATATTTAGGTTTAAAAGATACGATTTTAGATATTGGTTTAACACCAAATAGAGCGGATTGTATGGCTTTAACTTCACTTGCTTATGAAGTGGCTGCTGTTTTAAAAAGAGATGTCAACTTACCAGAAATCAAGGAAAAAGGAATGCCTGGAAGCAATATTGAAGTCAAAGTAGAAACTGAATTATGTCCATTCTTTGGGGCTAAACTTGTAAAAGGTGTCACTACAAAAGAATCACCTGCTTGGTTAAAAACAGCTTTACTTGCTTCTGGCATTAAACCAATTAATAATATTGTTGATATTTCTAACTATGTCATGTTAGAAACAGGTCAACCAATTCATATGTATGATTATGATAAATTAACAAAAAAAGAATTTGTTGTAAAAACTGGATTTGATGAAAAAGCAATCTTATTAGATGGTGAAGAATATAAACTTGAGCCTAATGATATCATTGTTTCAACAGACAATGGTGTTGGATGCGTAGCTGGTGTCATGGGAGCTGATAGTACTAAGATTGATGAAAATACACAAAATATCGTCATCGAAGTGGCTACTTTTGATGGACCAAGTTTAAGAGAAACAGCAAGACGTTTAAATTTATTAACAGATGCTTCTCAACATTATATTAAAGGGGCTTTAAATACTGCTAATTCTTTAAATATTTTAGAAAGATGTGCAAATTTATTAGAAGAACTTGCTGATGCTAAAGAAATCTATGAAACTGTTTCAACAACTCTTTATATTGAAGATAAATATGTTTCAGTTTCAACTCAACAAGTTAATGGATTACTTGGAACAAGCATTCAAACAAATGAAATTGCGGAAATCTTTGATTCATTAAAATTCAAATATGAATTAAAAGAAGATACATTCAATGTTAAAATTCCAACTTATCGTAATGATATTACGATGGCAGCTGATTTGATTGAAGAAGTTGTGCGTATGTATGGTTTTGATAACATTCCATCAACTTTACCAGAAATGTCTATGACAATTGGAAAAAGAACAGAAATTCAAGAAAAGAAACATATGATGAAAGTCTTATTAAAAGACTTGGGATTACATGAAACATTAACTTATTCATTAACATCACCATCACTTGTTCATGATTTCAATATTTTCCATGATCAAGAACCAGTTAAACTTGCAATGCCATTAGGTGAAGAAAGATCAGTGACAAGACAATCAATTATTGGTTCATTGTTACAAGTCATTAATTATAACCAATCAAGAAATATGAAAGATGTTCATTTATATGAATTATCAACAACATATTCAAAAGGCGTTGAATTACAAAACCTTGCGATTGCATGTACTGGTGAATACCATGGGTTATCATTTAAACAAATTTCATACAAAGCAGATTATTATTTAGTTAAAGGATTTGTAGAAACAATCTTTGAAAGATTAGGAATCAATGAATCACGTTATCGTTTAGAACGTGTTGAAAGTGATAACCAATCATTCCACCCTGGACGTAGTGCTTATATTAAAGTACAAAATGAAGTGGTTGGGGTCGTTGGACAAGTTCATCCACTAATGGAAAAGAAATATGATGTGAAAGATGTTTATGTAGTTGAATTAAACTTATCTGCATTATTAAATATCAAAACAGGTAAAGTAAAATATCAACCAACTCCACAATATCCATCAGTTTCAAGAGATATTGCTTTAGTAATGGATGAATCTGTTCCAGCAAATGATGTTTGTCAAAAAATCATTAAATCAAGTAATAAACTTGTTAAAACAACAAACATCTTTGATGTTTATGTTGGAGAACATGTAGAAGCTGGTAAAAAATCAGTAGCTATTAATTTAACTTTCCAAGATGATAAGAAAACATTAAAAGAACAAGAAATTAATGAAGCTATGGAAAAAATCTTAAAAGCTGTTGAAAAAGATTTTGGAGCAGTACTTAGAGGATAATCAAAAGAGGTGTCAAACACACACCTCTTTTTTTATGGAAAAGTTAAAAGAAAAGTTTTCTAATTTGACGATAATATTGTCTACCAACATTAAGATCACTTGGTGTTGAAGAAAATGTCATAGTATAACGTGAATCATTAAAAAAAAGTAGTTGTTGGATGTTTACCTGTATGATTTAAAATAATTCCATAACGACTTAAAGTATCAATAGATTTCTTTGAAAGACCTTCATTGACTAATAAGTTAAAAATATCTGTTAAATATCTATTTCGATTACCAACAGGAGGATTTTGTTCAAGAATTGTATGAATGATTTGTTGTTGTTTTTGATTATGATTATTTTTAAGTTCTTCTTTTAAAAGATAAAGAAGAAGATCTCTTTGTTCACCTTTGTAAAATTCTTTTTCATTTCCTTTTAATATTAAAGGATAATATCCTTGTTGTTTAATATAACTTCCTAATTCTTTATTTTGATTTTCTAAGATCAATATTTGATTATTTAAATCATCAATATTTTTTTGTAAATTCTTTTTCTTATCTTCTAAAGCTAAGACTTGTTGTTCAATAGAAGAATTTTCGAGAAAATCATTTTCTTTATGATTTTCAATTATTTTTTTAATAATATGATGTTGAAAATCTTTCATATTATAAGGAAATGAATATGTACGTTGTAAAACATAACTTTGAATTTTTATTTTTACTTTCTCAATAAATTCTTGAGGAGATTCTTTTTTTAAAAAAGAAATTTTTTGAAATTCATGATTTAAATAAAGAATATAACTATTATTTCTTAAATGAAAATGTTTTTGAAATGCTTGATGAAAATTTTCATCTTCGCTTGTAAGAATATAAGCTGTTGATTGAATTTCAGTTAGAATCTCATTTTTAAAATCTTTTAAAGATATATTTAAATAAATAACAGGAAGAATTGTTTTATTTTCTATAAATTCAATGACTTGATTTAAATCATTCATATTTTTGATATTTGGTTGAATATATGAAAAATGATTATTGTTTAAAAAATGATATTTATTAAGATATGTTATTAAATCGATAAATTGATTATTACGTTTATTAATAGAAAGATATATATTTTGTTTTGTTTCGTTAAAAATATATTCATAATCATTATTTTGATATTGAATGCAAAAAGCAATAGCTGATTCATCATGATAAATTGTGCAATTCTCTAAATGAATGATCAATGAATCTAATATAAATTCATCTAAATAAAATAAATCTTGAATTATTTTTGTAAATTGAATAATAGTTAGATTTTTTACAGCAATCAAAGTTGATAAATGCTTCATAGTTGATGTTTCCTTTCAATAGACTTTAAAAGATCTCTTTTACGATAAGTATCATCAGGAGATAAATTCATTAAAGTTTTATGAATGATTGAAAAAATATACTCTTGATATTCTTTATAATTATCTTGATGAATCGTAATTAATGCTTCATCATCTTGTTTTAAGAGATGATTATATTCTTGATTTATGTTTGTAAGTTTTTCAAGAATATCTTTTTTATTTTGGTATTCTTTTTGTAAATCAATGATGTCTTTTTCAATGTTCTTTATTTCATTTAAGAATAATTCTTGAACTTCTACAGATGATAATGCATCATCTTGATAAGATTGTAAGAGTTCAAATTGTTGAAGTTCTGAAAAAGAATAAAATTCATTTTCTTGTAACATATAATAACGAATATGTTGAATGAGTGTTTGAATAAAATTTTTTTCATAAAAGATTTTTTCTTTTTCATTGTTTGGATAATTGATTTTTACATAATTAATTTCTTTATTTGTAGGAATGACGATAATATGGCACATTCCATAGAGCTCTTGGTTTAAAATAAAGGGATTAACAAGACATTTTTTATTTTTGTATAAGATGATTATTGGTAAATGATATGATTTTTTTAATAGTTGATTGACTGTTCTTTCATTAATAAAATGAGGTGTTGATTGTATTGATAAATCATGGTCTTTTTGAATATAATTACTTTCTAAAATCATTGGAAATATTTTAGGAATTGAGATTTTAGAGATATATTTAGATTCATTTGATATTTCTTTATAGAAGGAAAGTTCAAGAATTTTTTGTTGATAATGATAGAGTATTTCTATTGTAAATTGATTTTTTTTGTAATTATGATCAGTAATAAATTGAATTCCTAAAATATTTTTAGTTTTAAAATCTTTAATTTCTAAGCTTTTATGTTTTTCTTTTAAAGAATAGTATAAAGAATGATCATAATTCAAATCTTTCATTTTATTTTTTGTATGTTGTATCCAATAAATCACTTGTTCAATTAATAAAGATGGTGTCATTAATTCATTTACTTGTACCTTTGTATAATAAAATAACATAATATTCTCCTTTAGCTACTATCTTAATTTAAGCACATATTTCAATAATAAAAAAGAACTATCTTTTAGATAGTTCGATAACAGGAATATTTTGAAATTCTTTTTTGATGATTTGATTGTCTATCAAAGATAATAATTTTGATGATTTGATTTCTAAATTCAAAGCAGGATGTGTATAAGAAGAAAGGGTTGTAATTAAATGATAGTCACATGTTTTTTTGATTGTTTTTAAATAGTTTTGTCCATTTTGATTCATTTTTAATATATGAAGATAATTAATGGGAAAACAATCTTTCATTTCTTCTTTTGTGTTATTCATTAAAATGTGTAAAAGCATTCTTTGAATCCTTGTTTTTGTATAACGTTTACTTGTAAGTTTATTTACCAATTCTTCATAACTACTTACATTAAAAATAACTTTTTTTAATAAGTTTTCAATGCCTTCATCAACAAGATGGATCTTTTTTAATTGTGTAGGGCTTTGAATGATAATTTGATATTTCAAATAATCAAAGAAATCATTTTGATGATAAAGCGAATCATAATAAGACATATCTAATAGATAATCATGAACATCTTGTTTTTCTTTTAAAGCTTTACGTAAAGCTGTAGCAGAAGCAATTTTTGTAAGTGTAGTATCATGATAATCATTGGATCTTTTAATACAATGTAAAGTAATAGGATAATCATTTTCAATGACTTCTTTAACATAACCTAAACCTAATAAATCATTAGGTGTCTTGATACTTTTATTTAGTAATAAACTTAAAGCTTGATTACAAGCATCAGGGTAACGTAATCCTTTTTTCATAGCAGCTTTAACATATTGATCATATTCATTAGGATGATTTTTAATAGCATAGGCGATTTCTTTAAAAGTATCGATGTCACCACATTCACTACCAAAAACAAGATTAGTAATTCCTATATGATAAAGTAAATCAATCGCTCCTTTACAAAAATAATCGGCACTTTGACAAACATATGCAAAAGGGAGTTCGATAACTAAATCAACACCATATTTAATAGCAAGTTCACTTCTTTTAAATTTATCAATAATTGCGACTTCTCCTCGTTGAACATAATTACCAGACATAATAGCAATTGTTAAATCGGGCTTTACCATTTCTTTTGCTTTTTGTAAATGATAAAGATGTCCGGTATGAAAGGGGTTATATTCAACAATGATTCCTAATATTTTCATAAATGATAGTCCTTTTGTTTAATGGTTTTAATAACTTTAAAGAAAGTTGAAACAATTAAAATTGCAGTTGCAAGTGCTAGAGCTGTTCCTACTGTTTGAAAAAGAGAATCAAGAAATAAATCTTGATCATGTGAAATCAAATAAAGCATTGTTTGATAAATTCCTTTCCCAGGGACAATGGGGAAACAACCAACAACAATAAAAATAGTTGCAGGAGCTTTACATATTCTTGCCATAATTTCACTAAATAAAGCTACCACGATCATCGCACATAAATTTGACATAATATTACTTAGATAGGGTATCACCAGTAAATAAACGATCCATCCTAGCATTCCACCAAGAGAAGCTAAAAGTGCATAAGGCAGATGACGATGTACTCTAAAAACAAAAGCAAATCCTAAACACCCTAAGAAAGCACTTAAACATTGAATTACTTGTTCCATTAAATCAATCCTTTCAATAAAATACGCATCAATCCAACTCCTAAAGCAATTGCTGTTGCAATAAAAAAAGCTTCAACAAGACGTGCTTGCCCGGAAACATAGTTTCCATCGATAATATCTCTTAAACTATTGGTAATTGCAATTCCAGGAGTTAAAATCATTAGACAACCAATAATTGTCGCATCTAGATTATAAATCAAATGAAAATGATAAAACAAAATCGCTAAGATAGTTAAAAACATACTTGTTAGTGTTGTACGCATTAATGAATTAATTCCTAAATTTTCATTGATCCATATAAAAAAATACATTAAAAAACCTATGATTCCAGCAATAATTCCTTCATGAAGTCCGCCTCCAAAAAAAATAGCATAACCTCCAGCCCCTAAACCATACCCTAAAAAAACAAGTGGCATGATAGGGTGTAAGGAATTGATAGCCTTTATTTGTTGTTCAATAAAATCATTAGTAGGTGTTTCATTACAGATTTTTCTAACAAGATCATTTAAAGCACAAACAGCATCAAGGTTTGTACGATTTTGTAAAGTTCTTTTAGTAAGAGAAGTATTTGTTCCATCTTGAAAAGTAACACTCATTGTAAAATAAGTAGGAAGAGCAAAAACACCTATATCTTGAAAGCCATAGCTTTGACACATACGTTCTAGACTTTCTTCTACACGGTAAATTTCAGCACCATTTTTAAGTAATAATTTACCGATTTCAGCAATATTTTTTATTAATAATTGTTCGTTCATTTTTTTATTTCACCAAAAGTTAGTATAACAATTATTAAGTATTTAGGAAAGAAAAAAAGTGTGTTTAAAAGGTATTTTTCAAAAAAATAAAAACAGATTGCAAAGATATAAAAATTAGGTATAATAACTTTTGATAAAGTAGGTGAAATAAATGGAAAGATTACAAAAATATATTGCTTCAAGTGGTTATACATCAAGAAGAAAAGCAGAAGATTTAATTAGAGAAGGTAGAGTTTCTGTTAATGGTCAAATTGTAACTGAACTTGGAACTAAAGTTAAATCTGGAGATGTTGTTTTAATTGATGGAGAAGCTATTGTTGGTGAAAATAAAGTTTATTATCTTTTTTACAAACCACAAGGATGTGTTTGTACATTAGATGATGAGTTCGATAGACCAAAAGTAATTGATTACTTTGAAGAAGTTGAAGAAAGAATTTATCCTGTTGGACGTTTAGATTTCGATACAACAGGTGCTTTAATTATGTCTAATGATGGTGATTTTGCAAATATGATCATGCATCCAAGAAGCCACTTAGAAAAAATCTATGAAGTAACAATTAAAGGTCTTATTAAAGGTGAAGATTTACATCATTTAGAAAAAGGTGTTTATTTAGAAGGTAAAAAAACAATGCCTTGTAAAATCAAAGTCACTTATAAAGATATGGAACATAAAACAACTGTTTTAAAAATTAAACTTTATGAAGGAAAAAACAGACAAGTTAAAAAAATGTTTGAAAGTGTGGGACATCCAGTAAAAAGATTACATCGTATTTCTGTTGGTTGTGTCAATTTAAAAGGATTACGTCCTGGAGAATATCGTCGTTTAAAACCACAAGAAGTAAAAGATTTAAAAAAATTAGTTGGAAAATAAAATTCGACATCATTTTTATGCATGAGTGCTTATACTAATTGTTGGTGATGGAAATGAGAGTACAAATTATTGATGATAAACAATTAAAAAACTGTAGTATTTGCAAAGCAACGGATGAATGGGTAGAAAATATATGTGTTAATGGGATTGAAGGATTATATTGTGTTAAATGTGATACGCTCACATTGTATGAACCCCTTCCTTCAAAACTTGTTTATTTAGCTTTTAAGAAAAAATGTATGCAAATAAAAGAAATGAAAACCAATAATCAGTTGACAATGTAAAATATTGTATTAGAATAAAAACGTAAATAAAAAAGCAATGATTTAGGATATGTTTTATAAATGATTTGATTTAGAGAAAAGGTGGTTGGTGAAAACCTTGAGAATGTTTATAAGATACTCCCTAATAGCTACACTTGAAAAAGATTGTCGTTAACTGCGTTAAAGTTTTGAGGCTGAAAAGCAAATTAAGGTGGTACCACGAAACTCTCGTCCTTTGGATGAGAGTTTTTTATGTAAAGGAGAAGGAAAATGGTAGATTTTAAAGAAAATGAACAATTAAATACATTAAATCACTCTTGTGCCCATGTTATGGCACAAGCAATCAAACATCTTTATCCTCAAGCTAAATTTTGGGTAGGTCCTGTTGTAGCTGAAGGATTCTATTATGATGTCGATTTAGGTGATGAAGTTGTTAGTGATGAAGCAATCGCTAAAATTGAAAAAGAAATGAAAAAAATCTGTAAAGATGGTAAAAGAATTGTTCGTCGTGAAATTTCTAAAGAAGAAGCTTTAGAAATGTTTAAAGATGATGAATATAAATTAGATTTAATTTCTAATTTAAAAGATGGAACAATTACTTGTTATAGTCAAGGAGATTTTACTGATTTATGTAGAGGTCCTCATGTTGAAACAGTTAAAATGTGTAAAAACTTTAAATTAATCAAACATTCTGGTGCTTATTGGAAAGGTGATAAAAACAATAAAGTTTTACAACGTATTTATGGTGTTTGTTTCCCAACTGCTGAAGAATTAGAAGAACACTTAAATTTATTAGAAGAAGCTAAAGAAAGAGATCATCGTAAAATTGGTAAAGAAATGGAAATCTTCATGGTTGATGATTTAATTGGTAGAGGTCTTCCAATGTATTTACCAAAAGGATATGCTATCTGGCAAAAACTTGAAAGATACATCAAACAAAAAGAAAAGAAATTAGGTTACTTACATGTATTAACTCCTGCTGTAGGAACAGTAAACTTATATAAAACATCAGGACACTGGGATCATTATAAAGAAAATATGTTCCCACAAATGGAAATGGATGGAGAATCGTTTGTTTTACGTCCAATGAACTGTCCTCATCATATGATGATTTATGCAAATAAATTACATTCTTATAAAAACTTACCAATTCGTATTGGTGAAATTGCTCATGACTTTAGATATGAAGCATCAGGAGCTGTTAAAGGTATTGAAAGAGGAAGACATTTCTGTCAAAACGATGCTCATTTATTTGTAACACCAGAACAAATTAAATCAGAATTTAAAGGTGTTATCGATTTAATCTTAGATGTTTATAAAGATTTCAATATTACAGATTATCGTTGTGTTTTATCTCTTAGAGATCCAGAAGATAAAGAAAAATATCATGATGATGATGAAATGTGGAATAAAGCAGAAAATGAATTACGTGAAGTAATGAATGAACTTGGTATTGAATATACTGAAGAAATTGGGGAAGCTGCTTTCTATGGTCCTAAATTAGACGTTAATGTTAAACCAGCTATTGGTAATGAAATCACTTTATCAACTTGTCAATTAGACTTCTGTTTACCAGCTAAGTTTAACTTAACTTATGTTGCGGAAGATGGAACTAAGAAAACTCCTGTTGTTTTACACAGAGCTATTTTAGGTTCATTAGATCGTTTCATGGCTTATATCTTAGAAGAAACAAAAGGGAACTTACCATTATGGTTAGCTCCTACACAAGTCAAAGTATTACCTGTTAAAAATGAATATCATTTAGATTACGCTAATGAAATTTATCAATTATTATTAGATGAAGGTTTTGAAGTAGAACTTGATTCAAGAGATGAAAAATTAGGATATCGTATCCGTGAAGCACAAATGCAAAAAGCAAACTATATCCTTGTTTTAGGTAATAATGAACGTGATGAAAGAACTGTAACTTATCGTAAACATGGTGAACAAAAAGCAACAACTGTTACTATTGATGAGTTTGTTTCAATGTTAAAACAACAAATTAAAGATAAAAAATAGTTTATATTTTTAAGATATGGTATACGTAGAAGCTCAATTTTTAAATATAGAATTGAGCTTTTTACATAAAATTGACAAAAGAAAATGCTACTTATATAATACTAATGAGATAGAGTATCTCTATAAAGTGAGGAAATTATGATAATAAAAAAGTCAGAAAAAGATGAACGCAGAGAGAAAATTATAGATGTTGCTTTTCGTCTTTTTGTAGATAAAAAAATCGAATCTGTAACAATGGGAGAAATAGCAAAAGAAGCAGGAATTGGAAGAGCAACATTGTTTCGCTATTTCCCAGGAAAATTAGAACTTGTTATTGCGGTAAATACAAAAGAATGGAAAGAATATTTTGATGAATTAGATCAAAAAAGACCAATGAGTTCAGTAGGAGATATATCAGCTATTGGTCGTTTGATTTTTACATTAGATAGTTTTATTGAAATGTATCAAACGCATAAAGCTCTTCTTCGATATAATGATAATTTCAATCATTATGTATCTCATTCAGGAAGAAAAGATTTACAAATGGATGAATTTAATCAAGCACTTTTTTCAGCAAATACACGTTTTCATATGATGTATGAAAAAGCCAAAGAAGATAAAACGTTTAAAACAGATATGGCAGAAGAAGAGTTTATGAGAGTAACAGTTCATACAATGATGACAGCTTGTGCATATTATGCAGGAGGTTTTATTTGGGGTTCTAAAGAAAATGAAGACTACACACCAGAGTTGATCCAATTAAAAGAAATGATTCTTGCATATGTCAAAGCATAAATAATAAAATTTATATATTTGATAAGTGTTTATATTTTTAAGAAAATATTTATAAAAACAGGTAATGACCAAATAACAACACTTACTTCTTTAGAAAATGTATCAACAATTGAAAAGAAAGACCAATGGATTGAAGTCTTTCTACGTCATGAAATAGATAATCAAGGCTTATTGACTTATTGTCAATACCATGGAATCCATGTATTAAAAATAGATGAATAATCTTAATAAATCAATTGTATTTTGAGACAAAAATTGCTATTATAACAGTGGAGAAATTGTCTTCAAAAATCAGGAGATTCCCTGCCAAATAGTGGGAGCTAAAAAATCATAGATTTCTTATAAGAAATCAAATACTTATACGAAGAGATAACCTCTTCGTTTTTTTATTATCTAAAAGGAGCTATATTTATGAAATTATATGAAATTGATAGTCAATATATGGAATATTTATACAAAGCAGATTCAAAAGTTTTAATACATAATAGTGGAAATCATCAAAGAAAATTTATTGCTATAAAAGTATTAATAAATGGTTATAAGTATTTTGTTCCCTTATCTTCACCTGATAAAAGAGATTATTATAATGATCAAGATGGTCATAAAAAAGTTCAATTTACCAAATGTTGCCGTAAAGCTCCCGGCTTTAGCTGTGGAGATATAAGGCAACTTTTTTAAGCTTTTATCAATAATATATATC
>ERZ827037.2689-NODE-2689-length-13990-cov-3.541729_pt1 | contig 13990 bp, 9 predicted proteins | sample MGYA00519924_ERZ827037 | MGnify/ENA primary metagenome ERZ827037 (study PRJEB31778, sample SAMEA3449250) | human gut metagenome | biome: human gut; feature: human-associated habitat; material: faeces | place: United Kingdom | collected 2010/2012 ...
AGCAGAACGGGGATGGATCGACACCTGATAGCCGGGTTCGGCTGTCAGCAGAAAGGACGTTTCCGAAAATATCGAAGCCGTGTGCATGTCTTCGCCTATGCCGAGTACGATGCAGTCGAAACGGGGCATGTCGTCCAGGCCGGATAGCTCCTGTCCGATCAGATGCGTATAGCGCTCGGCTTCGGTTTCGGGAGGCTGTTCTCCCCGGATTCGGTGCACATGCGAGGCTGGCACGGTCAGAGGCGAGAACAGCAGGCGTTCGGCGGTCCCGAAGTTGCTTTGCGGATCGTCGGGCGGCACGCAGCGCTCGTCCACCCAGTAAAAGCGAATCCGATCCCAATCGAGCCGGTCGGCGAAAGGTCCGCTCCAAAATGGGAATAGCCGTTTGGCCGTTTCTCCGCCGGACAAGGCCACATGGAAGCTTCCGGCGGAGCCGAGCATCCGGTCGGCCATTCGCCGGGTCAGTGCCTCGATCGCCTCGTGGGCGACGGAATACGAGTGAATATTCATAGTTGCATATTTTTTCAGTTTTCCTCGCACAATAGCGAGTCGTCCGGTCTCTCGAGCGCCAGCGCCTCCTCGGGTCCCTGCGAACCCGGCGTATAAAAGCGCAGTCCGCGGGACGGATGCTCGGCCCAGTGACGCAGAACCGGATCGATGATTTTCCAGCTCGCCTCCAGCGCGTCGCTTCGCGCATAAAGCGTCGAATCGCCCAGTATGGCGTCGAGAAGCAACCTTTCGTAAGCGTCGGGCAAATAGTTGTGCGACAACGAATCGTAGCGAAAATCCATACTGACCTGCTTGACTCGGAATCCGGCCCCCGGCATTTTCAGTCCGAAGCCCAGCGACACGCTTTCGTCGGGCTGAATTCTGATCGTCAGCTTGTTGCACGAGCTGCCCGAGCATTGGCCGGCGAACAGCCGCTGGGGCGTCGATTTGAAGCGGACGACGATTTCCGACTCTTTCCGGTCCAGCTTCTTTCCCGTGTACAGCAGAAAAGGCACGCCGCCCCAGCGCCAGTTATCGATGTAGAATTTCATCGCGACGAACGTCTCGGTCGTCGAATCCGGCGAAACGTCCTTTTCCTCGCGGTATCCCCGGTATTGCGCCCGCACGATGTCGCGATCCATCCGCTGCGCCGTATAGGGACGCAGCGAGCGGAAGACCTTGACGATCTCGTCCCGCATGGGTTCCGGCTCGAACACGGCGGGCGCTTCCATAGCGGCAAAGGCCATGAGCTGCATCAGATGATTCTGCACCATGTCGCGCATGGCGCCGGCTCCGTCGTAGTATTTTCCCCGGTTTCCCACGCCGAGGGTTTCGGTAGCCCGTATTTCCACCCGGTCGATGTAGTTCCGGTTCCACAGCGGCTCGAAGATTCCGTTCGAAAAACGCAGTACCAGAATGTTTTGGACGGTTTCCTTCCCCAGATAGTGGTCGATCCGGTATATCTCGCGCTCGGCGAATATTCCTCGGAGCAGTCCGTTCAGTCTGCGCGCCGTCTCCAGATTGCTGCCGAACGGTTTTTCGACGATGATCCGGCGCCATCCGCCTTCCCCTTCCGGTACATTCAGTCCGCTTTCGAGAAGACCCTGCGCGATCACCGGATACATGGAGGGCGGCGTGGCCAGATAGTAGAGTATCCGATCCGGCAGACGCAATTCCCCCCTGAGCCGGACGATACGCTTCGCAAGCTTTGGGTAGGCCCTCGGATCGGCCGGATCGAAACGCAGGTAATAGACTTTCCCGAGAAATTCGTCCGCGCGGTCGCCCTTCAATACCTGACGGCGCGACCGTCGGAACGAGATGTCGGAAAAATCGCTTCGCGCGGCACCCAGAATCGCGAAGCGGTCCGGCAGCAGCCCTCGCGAGAAAAGCTCGGAAAAGGCCGGCAGCAGCTTACGGGAGGTCAAATCGCCCGAAGCACCGAAAATGACCAGCAATTGGTCGTATGATTCCTTGTTCGCACTCATGCCTCGTAGCTTTCAGCGCTGGTATTTCCGCCCCGGCCCGTCCAGTCGGTATGGAACGTCGTCCCGTCGTCCCGGTCGATTCTCTCGTAGCGGTGCGCCCCGAAATAGTCGCGCTGGGCCTGAAGCAGATTGGCCGGAGAACGGAGCGTGCGCAACCCGTCGAAATAGTTCAGGGCCGAACTCATGCAAGGTAGGGCGACGGCACCCAGCGCACCGTGCGCCACGACCCGGCGCCATGCCGGCAGAGTCTGTCCGATCTTGTCCCGGAAAAAATCGTCGAACAACAGGCTGCGCAGATCGGGATCGGTCCGAAAGGCCTCGGTCACTTTTTCGAGAAAGGCCGAGCGGATGATGCAGCCGTTGCGCCATATCCTCGCGATCGTTCCGTAGTCCAGTCGCCAGTCGTAAAGTTCCGACACGCGGCGCATCAGCGAAAATCCCTGCGCATACGAGACCAGCTTTGAGGCATACAGCGCGGCCCGGATCTGTCCTGCCGTCAGCGTCTCGACTACGGACTGGGCCTGAGGGTCCGGATAGCCTTCCGCAGCGGTCCTGCGCTCGTCCGGCAAGGCGGAAAGCATGCGGGCGAATACCGCCTCGGCAATCAGCGTCAGCGGATCGTTCCGGTCCAGAGCGGCCGACACGCTCCATTTGCCCGTCCCTTTCTGCCGGGCCACGTCGCGGATACGATCGAGCAGATATGCCCCGTCGTCGTCCTTGAAGCGGAAAATTTCGGCGGTGATGCCGATCAGGTAGCTGTTCAGTTCGCCTCGATTCCACGACTCGAACAGCGAGGCGAGGGACTCGTTATCCATGCCGAGCCGATTTCTCAGCAACGAGTAGGTCTCGGCTATCAGCTGCATGTCGCCGTATTCGATGCCGTTGTGGACCGTTTTGACGAAATGACCCGATCCGCCCGGTCCGATCCACTCGCAGCACGGCGAGCCGTCGTCGAGCTTGGCCGCGATGGCCTGAAACGGCTCTTTGATCAGCGGCCATGCCGCAGCCGATCCGCCCGGCATAAGCGAAGGACCGTGCAAAGCGCCCAGTTCGCCTCCCGATACGCCGCATCCCACGAACGACAGCCCTGCCTTTTCCGCCTGCGCGACCCGTCTCTGTGTATCGAGATAGTTGGAATTGCCCCCGTCGATCACCACGTCTCCCCGCTCCAGATAAGGCATCAGCTGTCCGATCACCTCGTCGACGGGCTCCCCGGCCCGGATCATCATCAGAATCCGCCGAGGCCGTCTCACCGATTCGACCAGTTCTCGGATCGAATGCGTTCCGACGAGCCGCTTGCCGCGGCCACGCCCCTCGACGAACCGGTCTACGGCATGTTCGCGTCCCGGCGAGCGACGGTTGTATACGGCTACGGCGTAGCCCTTGCCTTCGAAATTCAAAGCGAGATTCTCCCCCATGACGGCCAGTCCGATCAGGCCTATGTCTGCTGTTTCCATGTGCTGTGTCCGATTCGTGCTCCGACTCTTTCGTCGTCGAGCGGAACCGTTCAATTTTCACGCCATGTTTCGTCCCCGCTTCGTGGCTTCGATATGCGATTTCGGCCCGTGCGTCGATCGGACAGGAAAGCGGCGGACTTGTCTCCGGATCCGACCTTGCTTCGATTTCCGCTACAAAAGTTGAAAACGGAAAACACATATGGGCGGTTCCGGTAGCCGACGTGACAAAAGCATTCCGAGTACAAAACAATCCGGCCCTCTGCATTTTCTTATGCAGAGGGCCGGATTGTCGTGCGATCGCTTGCCGGCTACCGTTTCTTTCGGTGCTTGTCCGGATTGAAAATCATCAGACCGATCGATACGCCGATCTTATTGGGCAGCCATTCGCCCGAGCCGTTGAACGGGTCGGGATGCTCGGGCTCGTCCCGGCGATGCGGATGCCACTGGACCGTGCCGTCCAGATTGTATCCGTTGTACCAGCTTGCCATGTAAGCCCACCCGAAATAGACGTCCAGCAGCCACCGGTCGGCAAAACGGTACTCGTATCCGCCGCAGACGCCGAACATCAGGCCGTAACCCTTGCTGTAGCGATCCTGTAGCCCGAGCTTGCCGCCGGCGAACGTGGGCTTCGACATCTTGAACGCCATCATGCCGACATTCGCCCCGACATACCACCCCGTATTGTGTTGCTTGAAATAGCGGCGGTACTCGTTCATGAAGATTCCGAAAAGCATCGGCTTGTGCGCTCCGTTATGCTCGATGGATTTCCACGGCGAGCAAACGAACTCGGACTGGAAAGTGGAATGGGGACTCAGCCGGAACTCGACGGCCGGATTGATCACCCCGACCAATGCGTACAGCCCGTTGAGCTTTACGTACGTCTGCGCCTCGGACCGCTGTGCAGACAGCAGGATTCCCGCTGCCGCGAGCAGCATCCATTTCAAACCGTATTTCATCATATCTTCGAATGTTACGCCCGTTCGGACCGCCGAAGCGTTCCCTGTTGTCCTCGTTCTCGGACAGCGTCGGGCCGGTTAAACTTTTCCTTGACCGTTGTTGTCCGGGGCTTCCTCCGGTCCGTTTTCCGGATTCCCCATCGTGAAGCGCCACGAGCAGGCGCATCCGGGGTCGCTCACCCGAGGGAAACAGCTTACCGGTTCGCATACTATGCGATCGTCGATCGTTTTGGCGAAAAATGCGTATTCGCGGATTCCTACGGACAGACACGGATGCAACGGCATCCCTTTTCGCTTGCGCGCAGACTGTACCCGGCAATCTACCACACGGAATGTCAGGGAATCGCTTTCCCGTATCAGTTCGACCTGCCGGTTGGCGAATGCCGCGAAGCGGAGCGAAAGCGCCCGCTCCAGTCCGTCCAGTCCCGGCCTGTCGGGCAACTGCAGGAATCCTTTGATGCGCCGTGCCTCCGTTTGGGTGAAGGCTTGCCACACCCGCTCGTCGTGCCTCATGGCCCGGTCCATTCCGAGCTCGCGCTCGACGGACTGGAACCACACGCCGTCCAAAGCCAGCATGTTGCGCGCGTACGTTCTCACCAACTCTTCGAGCTGCTCCTTGGACAGCTTCGACAAGACATCCGTTTCCATTTCAGTGCGATGACGAGGCAAAAATAAGGATTTTTAACGGATTCGGTTCGGTCCGTGCGACGGATCGCCCGATATTTTCCCGCTCTGTATCCGCATACGTTCGGACTCAGCCCGTAGTCCGCAAGAGCATGCCCGGCCGGGAAAGGATGCGGGCGTAAAAACGAAAGCCTTTCCGTCATGAAGTCGGAAAGGCTTTCGACAATCGGTTTTACCCCGAGCTTATTCGTTCCATCGGATCGTCATCAGCAGTCCCCGGTGGTCGCTCGGCCAATGCTCGCCGGCCTGATCGATAATGGGCTCCTGCGTATCGGCAGCCACGCGTTCGCCCCGGACGATCGTTCCGGTAGGACCTACCATTTTGATATCCACCAGACTGAATCGGCTGTCGGGATAGTAGTAAATGTAATCGATCCTGTCGCGTTCGTCCGCTTCGGCGGCCCATGCCAGATCCGATACGGGAATGCCTTTGTTGTTGACCGGCCACGTCAGGCCCGGGTGCGTTGCCGGATCGGGATACATCTGCCGGAAAGCATCGATGAAACCGCTCTCGGTCAGCAGCAGCGAAGTCTGCCAAGGTACGATGCAACCGTTATGCTCGAACATATCTTTCGTAGACTCGACCCAGTCCAGATGCGAGGGCTCGTTCAGGTCGCCTGCCAGAATGACGATAGCCCCTTTGTCCAACTCTTTTTTCGCATTTTCGACGAACTCCCGAGCCGATTCCGGACGTCCCGAAAGCGCATTGCGCTCGAGAATCTCGCTTACGTCGGTATTCGGACCGTCGGGTAACTTTTCCCAACCGCTGTTTCCGCCGCCGTCGTTATATCCGCGCGGATAGTAGCATGAATAGTAAACGTAGTTGGAATGAGACGGATAGATAGCGATCCGCTTGCCGTCCACGTTGCATACGCCCTTGAACATCCATGAATTGATCAGCTCCGTTTCCTCGATCGGATATTTCGACAGCAGTCCGCGCGCTCCGCCGCCGCCTTTGCCGAACCCGGTCTCGGCGTAATAGGTCAGCCCCCGCTCCTTCAAGGCTGCCACGAGTTTCTTCATGACCATGTCGTCCCCGTTTTTATACAGCTCACAGAAAGTCGCGAAGTCGGGCTCGAGAGCGACTATCTGGTCCACGAGCGACTGGAACGCGCTGTAACCGTCCGTCGAGTTGTGCCCGCATTCCTCCCAGATATTGAGCTGAAAAAGCGTCAGTTCCTTACCGGCGGTCTAGCCGGCCTGTACGATAGTGATTTCCGTAGGCGCGAGGTTGTCAGCCGTGAATTTCACCACGGCCGTACGTTCTTGCTCGTCCGTATTGGCCGATATTTGGAACCGCACCGAAGATGTTTCCATTGCCGATTTGTTCTGAACCTGCGCGATCCAGTTTCCTTCCTGAACAATCGAGCATTGATAAGCTACATTGGCCGATACGTTGACCGTAAGCAGCGTGTCTCCGGCCTTTACATCATAGCGCCCTTGTTCGGGAACGACTTCTTCGTGCGTGCGCTGAGTGACCGAGATTGTCTTCTGTTCATTGCCGCACGTAACCGTCAGCAAAGCTTCGCGGTCCGTACTGTTGGACGGATTATTGCCTGCCGAAAGCGTCAGCTTGTGCTGCCCGGCGGCGCCGGACGTCTTGCTGACAGAGAGCCACCGCTCTCCTCCGGCGATGTAATCGGTCTTGACTTTCCACTCGCCCGGGGCCTGCAGGTCGACCTCCTCGGTCGCCCCCTGAGAGGGTACGTTCCATTGACTGACGGATAGCTCGAAAGGCAGATTTCCGCCGCTCGCAGAGCCTCCGTCTTTGTCGCATTGGCAAAAAGCCAGCGAACAAACGGCAAACAAGCTGTACAAAATGCTCATTTTCATCATGTTGAATTATATCTGAAATCAAATTAATCGCACAAAGATGCTAATAATTTTACGGATCGGAGATGCTTCCGCAACATTTTCTTAACATTCCGTTGAAAATGCGTACGGCTTTCGAGGCAATCCTGAGCATAAACGTTTCAAAGAAAATATTATTGCCGATGGAACAGGACAAGTCGGGTAATTTCCAGCGAATTTTCGGAAAAAGTTGTTGAATTTTCGGTCGTTCTGCGACGAATCGTTATATTTCTTGCAGATATTGTCTGATCCTGAATTTTGTTTCATCTTTGCATTGCGAGCGCCGGACAGGCCCCGACGGGAAGCGGAACGTATTTCCGGACCGGGCCGTTTCCCGGCTATGACTATTATGAAAAAACTGCCGCTTTACATTACGATTCTGATCGGAATGCTCGTGGGAACCGGACTCGGCTTCTGGGCCGTAGCGGGAGGGTGGGAGCATCTGCTCACGGAATGGATCAAGCCTTGGGGAACGATTTTTATCCGGTTGCTGCGACTGGTCGCCGTTCCGTTGGTAGTCGTTTCCCTGATCAGCGGAATCACGAATCTGAGCGATACGAAGCATCTGTCGCGCATGGGGCTCAAGACGCTGGGCATCTATCTGTCGACGACCGTCTTCGCCATTGTCATCGGTCTGGTCGTCGTCAATCTGATCCGTCCCGGAGAAGTATTCCCTCGCGAGAAAACCGCCGAGTTCCGAAGCCGTTACGAACAGTCTGTTTCGGAAAAGGCTACCGCAGCCGAGAACATGCGCGAAGACAGTCCGCTCCAATTTTTAGTGGATATGGTTCCGGAAAACGTCGTCCGTTCGGCCGGCGACAATTCGGCCATGCTTCAGATCGTTCTGCTGTCCATCGCTTTTGGCATAGCCATGGTAGCCGTCGGCAGGGAAAGAGCCGACCCGGTCAAAAAATTGGTCGAGTCGCTCAACGAAATCATCCTGAAGATCATCGGATACGTGATGAAGCTGGCGCCGTTGGGCGTCATGGCGCTGATGGCCGACCTGATCGTCGGTTTCGCCGGCGACTCGGACCTGCTGCTGGCGTTGGGCTATTATGCGCTGACGGTCGTCATCGGACTATGCGTCATCCTGCTCATCTGTTATCCGCTGATCATCCGTTTTTTTACCGACATTCGGCTCCCGGACTATGTCCGCGCCGTATTGCCGGTCCAAATGCTCGCCTTTACGTCCTGCTCCAGCGCGGCCTGTCTGCCGGTCAATATCGAGCAGATGCGCAGGCTGGGACTCCCGCATAACGTGATCTCGTTCGTGCTGCCGACCGGCGTGACGGTCAACATGAACGGCACGAGCTGTTACCACGCCATCGCCACCGTTTTCGTCGCGCAGGTGATGGGCATCGAGCTTTCGCTCGCTCAGATGCTCTCGATCGTCGTGCTGACGACCGTCTCGTCGATCGGAACGCCGGGCATACCCAGCGGAGGCATGGCCGTGCTGACGCTCGTACTCGTCTCGGTCGGCATACCGGCCGAAGGAATCGCCATGATTATCGCGATGGACCGTCCGCTCGACATGCTGATTACGGCGGTGAACGTCTCGGGCGATGCGATGGCCGCATGCGTCGTCTCGCGGGGCGAACGATCCGAATCCGCCGAAACGGTTATTTCCGCTCACACGAATACAGAACAATCATGACTAACCTTAACGAGTCCAAGCGGCACAGCCGCTCCGTACGCCGTCTCGGCATGATAGCGTCCGGCCTTGCGCTGGCTCTGATCGTCCTGTGGGCCGCACGCGTGCTTGCCCCTGGCCGGATCGCATTCGTACGAACGCTCGGTCTTCCCGACAGCCTGCCCGGTTACCACGCCCTTGCAGACAGTCTCCGCGAAGGCCTGACGAACTGCCGCAATACCGTTGCTCTCAAGCTGGCGGCGCTTTCCGACCCGGCGCGAATCCCCGTTTCGGAAATACGGCCGTTCGATACGGAGGCTTTGGCTTCCGCGATACACGGCGAACGCATCGGAATCGACGGTTCGCCCGACTGGATGCAAACGCTGAAGAAGTCGCTCCGGCGTGGATTCGGGAAAACGAACGATTTGACGCTGACGTTCCGGAAGGATGCTCCCGATACGGTTCAATGTACCGTTTTTCTCGGCGAATCGATCATGACGGCCGACCGTTTCCCTCTCGGTCGCTGGCCCGTGTTTTTCGAAGAAATAGGAACCGCCGTATGGACGGCGCTGGACCCGGCCGTTGCGCTTATGGATCATTACGATCCCTGCCCGGCGGACGATTACATGGAGAAAATAAACCGGATGCGTCTGTACGAATCGGCGGACGATGCCGGATTGCTGAACGCTTCCGGCTGTTCCGATCCGCGCTCGGATCTCGTATCGGGTATCGTCTGCGAGAGCTTCGGCTATGCGGTTCAGGATACGGCCGCCCTGAACGCTGCCGCTGTCCGATACCGCCGCCTCGTGGGCTCTGACAGACGGCTCGCTGAAACGCTCGGCAGCCGGATCGACCGGATCGGAACCTATGTCGCCTCTTTAGAGGCGCCCGGCCGCGACGACGCGTTCGTCGAAAGTTTCTTGAACGAGCAGATTCGTTTGCCGGACAGTTGCCGTCAGCTGATACTCGTATACAACGACCGGCCCGACCGGGTTTCCTGCGTTTTCCGCCGTTACGAGAAAAAGAACGGACAATGGCGGGAGACTGCCTATCCGCTTCGCTCGAACGTCGGCCGGGCCGGCATCGCGCCTTACGGCGAGAAACGAGAAGGAGACGGCCGAACGCCCAGCGGAGCCTATCCGATGGGATTCGCGTTCGGATACGTGCGCGATATCGATCTGTCGTGGCCGTTCGTCGTCGTGAGCAAACAGCACTATTGGATCAGCGATCCCGAAGACCCGCTTTACAACCAGATGACGCAACAGACGCCCCGGACCGACAATTTCGAATACCTTCGCCGCGACGACGAGGTATACCGCTATGCCGCCGTGGTCGAATACAACATGCGCCCGATCGAGAAGTACAAGGGAAGCGCGATCTTCTTCCATATCGAGAGCGGCTTCGACCGCGGTACGGCCGGCTGCATCAGCGTCACCCGACGCAAAACCGTCGAGGTGCTGCAATGGTTCGATCCGCAGAAAGTCCCATACATGCTGATCGTTACGAAGCCGCAAGCTCTGCAGAACCCGGGGAGCCGATCTTTCGATTACCACTGAAAATGTGTTTGCAACGAAACGGGACGGGGCGTTACCCCTTCGAGAATCGCGTATTTGAAAACTCAATCGTACCGATTTGATTTTGCTGTCGAATTCTACCTTTCAAAAATAATTTAGGAGATATTTCTATGTCTATTCTATTCTTTGATACTTAGGATATCAAAGCAGAAAGTAATTTAAATAATATATTATCACCCTGCTAATTCCCGCCAAGAGGGATAATAACCCGAATCCACCTCGTATTTTGCGAGGTGGATTGTTTGTTTAAGTATCAAAACGAATATAAGTGGAACGATAATTTATGCTTTCCCTGCGCCGTATATTGTTACTTGTTGTTCTTCTTAATGTTCCATAACTTGGTCAAAGACTCCGTCGTTATATTGCGGAGGATAACTTTTGTTTAACGAGACAGAAGAATATTTTTTGATTCAGTTCAGCCCTTAATATTTGAATTGTTCAGTCAATCTGCAAATGATGATTGAACGTCAATAAGCTCCTTGATCTTTCCCGGAAAAAGTCTTACACTTGTCAGTGGATTATCACACCTTCTATATTCTTATCTTCGCCATACTCGAAATTGTGTTTGTTGTACGGGTGCGTAAGGATATCATAGAAAGCTTTTCCTTCAAATGTCAAACCCAATTTGCGGAAACTATCCTTGTTCTGTCCTAATCCTACAAGAATATCAAGTGTCTGTTGTGTCGAATTTTTTATAATCTCATCTCTACAAAAGCTTCTTCGAGTAACAGCTTCGCGCTGCAGTTGTGATACTTGTCAAGAGCCTTTTTTCAGTAACGCTTCATATTTCTCGGCAGCAATTTTATACTCTTTAATCGATTGCGAAAAGAATGGCAAGTATCTCCAATTTTTTGCAGGTAACTTTAATTGCGTAACAAATTCAGGACTGAATAATAAAGCCGTTTATGTCGAAATATTCATTATATCTCCCCTCTTAAAACCAAGGTGGCACGCATACTATTTCAAAACAAGCATAGAGCAAGGTTCGTTTTAGGTGACAAATTCATCCTTATAGACCTTGTAATAAAAGTAATTAAACCATGAAAAAATAAATCCTTCCTTCATAAGACTTTTTTGGCTTATTTTTGATATGTTTTCTGCAAAAACGGTTACGCTCTGGTATTTTGAATAGAACTCATTATTAACTTAAATTTTGTCAACATGAAAAGAAAAACATTTACGGTAATGATGGTGACTTTACTTTGTTCCTGTATCGCCTTCACCTCTTGTATCGGATCGTTCAAACTGAGCAATAAAGTATTGAGTTGGAACAAACAAGTTTCCAATAGCAAGTTCGTCAATGAAGTCGTCTTCTTTTGTTTCTGGGTAATACCTGTATATGAAGTAACCACAATCGCCGATGTTTTGGTCGTCAACAGCATCGAGTTTTGGAGCGGCGACAATCCTTTGGCAGAAACTGAAACAGAAAAATCCATTCACGGTAAAAAGGGGGAATATTTGGTACGGTACAAACGTAACGGCTATCGCATCGTTAATCGCAACACCAAAACCAGTGTCGATTTAATCTATGACAAAGGTACGAAGACATGGTCTGCAATGGCTAAAAACAAACCCGTAGAGTTTATGACTTTCCTTGACGACAATACGGTCAGGGTATATCTGCCTGGAGGAAAAACCATGAATGTTGAATTATCCGAATCTGGTGTAGCCACATTTAGAGAAGTCATCGAACGTGATTATGCCATGTTGCGTTAAAAACCGATAAGGACAAATTTTTGTAAAGGGGATCATTCAAGTCCCCTTTACAAAGTCTGTCCCGCCTTGTAATCTGCCGGAACCGTATGTGGATCATTCGTAATTGAAACACCCGAACGTTTAAGCGCAGTCGCAAATGAATGTCTTGCGACATAGGGGGTCAAATTGATACTAATATTTAATTCTTTGTTTATCAACTTTAAAAATAAATTTATTTTAGCAATTACTTTATGAGTGCAATTCCGTCGCTGTTGCTCCGTCGTGTGATAAAACGATAAAATCGGAAACAGATAGGGCGATTGGTCTCGACGGTTACGGACGACTATCTCCATTGCTTGAGATAACGAAGGTAATTTTATCATTTTGTGCTCCTTGCGCCTTATATAGATCAATCTATCTTCCACTATATTTTGCTGGGTAAGATAAGCCATGTCTACGAAATTGATTCCTCCCATATAATAGCTGAAAGCGAACAAATCGACGGCCAGTCGGACATAAGGACGATCGCTGGCATAGTTGATGATCCGAAATATTTCCGCTTTGCCGATAGCACGTTTAGCGGTCGCTCGGTGCAATTTCGACACTTTATAAGACTTGAAAGGGTAGTGTTCCGACTTGGCACCTTTCCCTCAATAGCGACATTATATACAACCGCAACGTGCGAAAACGTCGGCCTATCGTATTCTCGGAAAATCCCTGTCCACGCAACCACGATTCATAACGCTTCAGCCATGCCGTATCAATATCGGAGAAATAGATTCAAGTGGCCGTTGAATTTTAGCAATGAATGATAGCAATGAATGATGGATTTCCTGATGAGATAGGGCGTAACCTTCACGATGTTGTTTTTTCAATCGCTGTATTTGCAACAAAAACATATCGCCAACCGTCCGACAGGGCGAATAACTGTCGATTTGTTCAACCAACCTTGTTGCAGTAAACTCCCTGTGTTTCACTAATCAATTCAATGACGCGCTCCGAATACTGCCTGCTTTTCTCAGCTATGACCTTTTCGATCATATCTTTGTTAGGACAGTGTCGTTGGGGCTTATTCTTATCTGAATCCCAATACTGAGGCAAAACAGATATGTCAAGGCTGACATATTTCTTTTTGCCGTTTTTGCACACCCTAAATCATTAAAGGATGCTCACCATTTGAGAGTGTTTTGGATTTGTAACACAAAACATTAATACACCTGTACCCATTGCGGAGCATGGTTTAACTCTCGGTTTAACTCTGAGTCCCAAACCACCGTACAACCGCTTCGGGAGAGGCACAAAAAAGGAGTCGCATCTCTGCAACTCCTTGATTTTCAGTGGTGCCACCACGAATCGAACGAGGGACACAAGGATTTTCAGTCCTTTGCTCTACCAACTGAGCTATGGCACCTTTTCCGTTTGACGGTGCAAAGATATACATAAAATTCAATTAAACAATATTCCGAACGAATTTTAGTTCTAGACTAAAAATTATATCTTTGCGTAGTCTATACCAATGATAAAACCCGGACGCAATGAAAATAGCTCTTGCCCAACAAAATTACACGATTGGGGACTTCAAGTCGAACAAGGAAAAAATTGTCCGATGCATCGAGCAGGCCAAGTCCGAATCGGCCGATTTGGTCGTATTCTCAGAACAGGCTATCAGCGGCGCTCCGGCATACGATCTACTGAATAAAGTCACATTTTTGGAACTGTGCGAGGAGACTCTCGAAGAGATCGCGCGCTGTTGCGAAGGCATTTCCGTATTGGTCGGCATGCCGGCGCAGTGCATGAACAAGACGATCAGCGTGGCGGCTTTGATCGAGGATCGGAAAATCAAGCGGTACGTCGGGAAAAAGACGATCGAATCACGCGACGAAATGTGCCATATATCGTCGTCGAAAGGCTGCGAGTACATTAAGATTCGCGGCAAGAAGATCGCCGTCGTCGTGGGGGAGGATATCAAGACCGAGCAGGAATACGGCGAATACGCCGATCTGATCGTCAATTTGGCTCATAGTCCCTATTCGCGCGGAGTCGTTGAGAAACGCTACGACTTTTACCGTCAGATGGCTTTCATGACAGGCAAGACCATTTTGTATGTCAATAGCGTCGGCGGGCAAACGGATATTGTCTACGACGGCTCTTCGGCGGCTTTCAACAGCCG